>Ga0209062_1000309_pt1 | contig 171661 bp, 148 predicted proteins | sample Coa_R2_2_FD_187158 | JGI IMG/M metagenome (GOLD analysis project Ga0209062, IMG submission 187158) | Surface soil microbial communities from Centralia Pennsylvania, which are recovering from an underground coalmine fire - Coalmine... | ecosystem: Environmental > Terrestrial > Soil >...
AGAAGTCAAAATGTTCCGGCTGGGCGGACATTTCCATGACCGCTATGCCGAGTTGAGCGACCAAATCATTCATCGCAATATCCGTCTGACGCGGAAGCGGCTGTGGTGGGGTTCCGCGTTCGCCGCTTTGGGATCCACCGGCTACTACGGCGCGTACGCGTTTTTGGTCTGGCAGACGCTGCTGGGCCACATCTCCATCGGTACGCTGACGTTCCTGGCGGGGGCGATCGCCGGATCGAGCACGCAACTCCAGTCGGTATTTTCGCTGTTCTCGCACATTTCGGATCAGGCGCTGTTCCTCACGGACCTGGTGGATTTCCTGGCGGTCCAACCGCTAATACAGTCCAAGCCCGGCGCGCTACCGGCGCCGCGCGTCATCCGCGACGGGTACGAGTTCCGCAACGTGTCGTTCCAGTATCCAGGATCGGAGCGGCTGGTGCTGAACGGGCTCAATCTGCGTATCGAGCCCGGCGAACGCCTGGCACTGGTAGGCGAAAACGGGCAAGGCAAAACCACGCTCGTGAAGTTGATGGCGCGCCTCTACGATCCCACTGCCGGCGCGATTTTGTTGGACGGCGTGGATCTGCGCGACTACCGCATCGAGCAGCTGCACAACCAGATCGGCGTGATCTTCCAGGATTTCATGCGCTACGATTTCACGGCTCGCATGAACATCGGCGTCGGCCGGATTTCGGATCTGGCGAACGACTCCGCGCTCTGGCAGGCAGCTCACAAGAGCCGCGCCGACGCAATGCTGAAACGCCTTCCCGACGGTCTGGATCAGGTCCTGGGGCGGCGCTTCGAAGGCGGTGTGGACTTGTCGGGGGGTGAGTGGCAGAAGTTCGCGCTCGCGCGCGCCTATCTGCGCGACGCGCAGATCCTGATCCTCGATGAGCCGACGGCTGCCTTGGACGCCGTAGCTGAGTACGAAGTGTTCTCGCGTTTCGCCGACCTTTCCGAGGGCAAGATGGTCCTCTTGATTTCGCATCGCTTCTCCACCGTCCGCCGCTCGCACCGCATCATCGTGCTGGAAGACGGCAAGATTCGGGAGCAAGGCACGCACGATCATCTGGTGAGAACGGGCGGCCAATATGCGCGCTTGTTCAAGCTGCAAGCGGCGAACTACCAATGAGCGTGCAAGCCACAGCGATTCTGGAGCCGCGCCTGGCGGTGTTTCCACCCCTGGACGGCGCGCACGGAGCCGTACGGCGCCTGGAGATTTGCGCCCGCATCCTGCAAGCGCGCGTTCGGAACATTCCCAAAAATCCGGAACTCAATTCCGCGGTGGATCGCTGCCTGCGTGAGAACTATTCGTTCGTTCAGTTCCAGATTCGGGATACCAAGCGCAACCTCCGTCCAGCCTATCTGCGCGAGGCGCTCCGGGCGGCTGGCCAGCGCGGCGGCGAGCCGCGTCTGTATCGCATCGCTACCCGCCAGGTCGCCAGCTCCCAAGAACCGCTGAAACCCGAGAATCTTCCGGCTCTGGCCGAGGATGTCCGCGGACACACCGCACTGACATTGTGCGAGCTGTGGGGTTATGGGGCGATGCTGCGGCTCGCGGTCATCGAGAACCTTTGCGCCGATCTGGATTCCGAAGCGGCCGTTTCGGGTAATATTCAGACCCTGCGCTGGCTCGAGAACGTGTCCTGGCGGGATTTTGTCGAATCCGTCTCGGCTGTCGAAGAGACATTGCGCACCGATCCGGCCGGGGTCTATCCGCGCATGGATTTCGAGACCCGCGACCGCTACCGCCACGTGCTGGAAAAGCTGGCACGCCGGTCGGGCCGCAGTGAGCTGGAGATCGCCGAGCAAGCGATCGAGCGGGCGCAAGCGGCCATGCGGCACGACGGCGCGGAGCCGATCGAAACGCACGTTGGCTATTACTTAATCGGTTCCGGCGCGCCCGATTTCGTGCGCTCGGTGGTGAATCGCGTTTCGGTCCGCGTCGCCGGCGCGCTCCTGGTGGAACGCTGGCCGGGGCTGCTCTACACCTGCGGCACGCTGGCCGTGATTGCGATGGTCATCGCATTGTTCGAGTGGGTAACCGGGCCGTTGTCCTTCTGGATGCTGGCTCTGCTTATCATTCCGGCCAGTCAAATCGCTCTCGAGATCGTAAATTCGCTGATCTCCCACTGCATGAAGCCGCAGGTCCTCCCCAACCTGGATTTCAGCGGCGGCATTCCAAGTTCGTGCCAGACCATGGTGGTGGTTCCGTGTTTGCTTCTGTCGCCCCGGGTGACCGCCCGGCTGGTGGAGGATCTCGAAATCCGTTATCTGGCCAACCGCGATCCCAATCTGCTGTTTGGATTGCTCACCGATTTCCCCGATGCGGCCGAGAAGGATACCCTCGCCGATTCCGTCCTGGACACGTGCATCGAGGGAATCAATCTCCTGAATGCGCGTTACGGCTCGGAGGGCACCGGACCTTTCTACCTGTTTCACCGCGCGCGCGAATGGAATGCGGCAGAAGGCCGCTGGATGGGGCGCGAGCGCAAGCGTGGCAAGCTAAACAGCTTCAACAAGCTTCTGCTCGGAACGGAGGACTCGTTCGACGTCGTTCTGGGCGACCGGTCGCGCTTCGCTTCCATCCGCTACGTGATCACGCTGGACGCCGATACCCAGCTGCCGCGCGACACCGCCGCCAAAATGATCGGTGCGGTCGCTCATCCACTCAACCGGCCCGTGCTCGATCCTGAAAGCCGCACAATTACGCGCGGGTATGCGCTGATCCGGCCGCGCGTGGCCGTGAGTATGGAGTCTGCCGGTCAGTCGCTGTTCGCGCAGATCTTCAGCGGAATGGCCGGGTTCGATCCGTACGCGATCGCCGTTTCCGACGTGTATCAAGACTTGTTCGGCCTGACGAGTTTTACCGGGAAGGGCATTTACGACCTGGCCGCCTTCGATGCCGCTGTGGGCGATCGTTTTCCCGACAACGCGATCCTCAGCCATGACCTGATTGAAGGCGAGCACCTGCGTGTCGGTTTCCTCCCCACCGTCGAGCTGGTGGAGGATTACCCTGCTACCTACCAAGCTTTTTCCAAGCGGAAACATCGCTGGGTTCGGGGCGACTGGCAGCTCTTGCCCTGGTTATTCGCGCCGCCGCGTACGCCCGGATCCGGCAGCATTCGCAACCCGCTGGGGCTGCTATCGCACTGGAAAATTTTCGATAACCTTCGGCGTAGTTTTGTCGAAATCACGCTGCTGCTGTTTTTGGCCGCAGGCTTGACCCACGCAACGCATCCCGCGCGGTGGGCGTTGGCCGTCGTGCTGCTGCTCCAGCTGCCTTCCTATGCCGACCTTCTGCTAAGCGTGTTCCAAACGCCAGAACGCCGGCTCTGGTCCTCGTTTCTGCTGGACTTGGCCGCACGATTCCTGCGCGCGCTGCGGGATACGGCCTTGACGCTGGTATTCCTGCCGCACCAGGCGTTTTTGACAGCCGACGCGATTGTGCGAACGCTCTACCGCCGTTTTGTTTCCCGCCGAAAACTGCTCGAGTGGGAAACCATGGCGCAGGCGGAGGCGGCGAAATCCTCCAAGCTGGGAACCGTGGAGATGTATTTTTATCTCTCCAGCGCCGCCGCGGTTCTTTTCTTGTTCGCTGCCGGCTCCATCAATATCGCGATGTGCCTGATCGCGGAGCTGTGGGTCGTCGCTCCGCTGATCGCTTGGTGGTTGAACCAGGCGCCCCCCAAGCCGGCGGCTTTGTCGGAAGCCGATCGCACCTTCTTGCATGAGACCGCGCTTCGAACCTGGCGGTTCTTTGCGGATTCCTGCGACGCCGATCATCATTGGCTAGTTCCCGATAATGTCCAACACGATCCGTTTCTCGTGGCCTCCCGTATTTCGCCGACTAATCTCGGTCTCCAGCTTACGGCGCAACTGGCTGCGTACGATTTCGGGTACGTCACCGCCGCGGAGCTGGCGATTTCGCTGCGGCGCATCTTCCACTCCATGGAGCGCATGCCGCGCTATCGCGGCCACTTTTATAACTGGTATGAGACGGAGGCGCTCACGCCGCTGGCGCCGCGCTACGTCAGTAGCGTGGATAGCGGCAATCTGGCGGCATCGCTGTGTACACTGCGGCAGGGCTTGCTAAGCCTTCAGAAGCAACCGGTGCTCGGGCCCCAAACGCTCTCCGGAATCCGCGATCACGTACTGCGGCTCCGTGAGCAGCTTCCGCCCGGGCTCCGCAGTATCGCTCTAATGCGGCTGATCGCGAGTCTGCTACGGCAACTGGATTCGCAGCCTACCGACCTCTTCTTCTGGGAGGCCGTGCTGGAGGACGCAAGCGGCCTGATCGCGCGCGTGCATGAGTGTCTGTCGCACGCCTATGCGCGGCAGACCGCCCGCAAAAGCGACGCCAAGCTGGACGAGGTCCGCTACTGGGATGCTCTTCTACGCGCCAGGATGGAGGCCGTTCTCGCCGAGCTGTACGATTGGGCGCCCTGGCTCGCGCCTGAATTCGAATCGGAATTGCGCGTCAACATTCGCGACACCACTTTGGCTGCGCTCATGGCGGAACTGAGCTCGGTTCCGGTCCTCACCGAGCTTCCGCGGCAGTACGAGCGCATCCGCGCGCGGTTGATAGAGCGGCTGGCTAGTTCCGAGCCGCTCTATCCCGCATTGCGCAGCACCCTGGAGCGTCTTCTGGCCCGCTTGCCCGGCGCCGAAGAATCCGCGGTCGAGACCACGGGGGCGCTGAACGAGATTTGCACAGCCGCACTCCGCCACTTCGACGAAATCGATTTCACGTTCCTGGTTCACAAGGACAGGAACCTGCTGCGCATCGGGTACGACACTACCTCCGGCCGGGCAGATGAGGCCTGCTACGACCTGTTAGCCTCCGAAGCCCGGACGGCGGTTTTCCTGGCCATCGCCAAGGGCCAGCTTCCCCGGCAAGCCTGGTTCAAGTTGGGGCGGAAACTCACCGCCTACCGCAACCATCGTTGCCTCATCTCCTGGAGCGGCACGATGTTCGAATACTTGATGCCGCTGCTGTATTTCCGCTTGCACGAGGATACGCTGCTCGGCCGCGCATTGCGCGGAGCGGTCCGTATCCAGCAGGCGTATGCTCGAGAGCGCAACCTGCCCTGGGGAATTTCCGAGGCGGCTTACGCGGCGCGCGACGGCTTAAAACAATACCAATACCGCGCCTTCGGCGTACCACCCTTGTCGATGCAGCCCAACCATTCGCATGCGCTGGTGGTGGCCCCGTATGCCAGCATGCTCGCATTGTCTCTGGATGCCGCGCACGCGACAGCCAATTTGCGGTGGATGGCGTCGCTAGGCTGTTTCGGCCGCCACGGTTTCTTTGACTCGATCGACTACTCGGGAGCCGGAAGCCGGCCGGCGGAGTTGGTCCGCACCTACATGGCGCATCATCAGGGCATGGGCCTAATGGCGATCGACAATGCTTTGCTCGGCGGGCGCATGCAGGAGCGGTTCCACCAAGACCCGCTGGTCCAAGCGACCGAGTTTCTGCTGCAAGAGCGGATTTCGGCGTTGGTCGATGTGGTCCGCGAAGACGAGCAACCCGTCGCGGCCTAAAACCGGCGTAAAACCGAACTAGGCTCGAAATCAATGCCGCGCGGTTGCGCGCTTTTGGCTTCTTGCTTTGGTAGTCTTGGCGGGCTTCTTGTCGGGGGCCGCCGTTTTCTCCGGGGCTGGCGGTGGTGGGGACGGGCTGAACCCTGCCAGATCCATTCCGTGCTCGATCACTTCATTACTCATGAACCAGCGCCAAACGGACCCGCTGAGCAGGTTTTCCGCGCTGAGCAGAGTGACACCGACATCGATACCAACCGCATCCGTGTCGAACCAGCGCATGGACGGGTTATACGCGTCGACGAAGCCATAGCGGCGGTAAACCTGGTCCCCGTAACGTTGGCGGATATCCCGCAACGCTGGAATTGAGATGTCCGGTGTGAACATCAGCGAACCGCCGGCCGCGCTGGGCGCCACCGTGCCGTCCACCGGCTCGAACGCTTTGATCTCGCCGTAAATGCGATAGCCTTTCGGCCCATCCGACGCCGTTATGCCCCAGATCTGCGGGCCGAAGGTGTTCGGAAGCTCGTCGTTAAGATTCACGCAATACGCGCGATTGGCGCGCGTCGCGTTGACGGAATTGCGATAGAAATCGATGAACCCGCGGTCCCGCCGGTTCCGGAAATCCACCCAGGCATGCGAGTACTGATGCGTGAACAGCGGCCCGCCGCTGATGAAGTCGTAGGTGCCGTACGAGTAAAACGGTCGCTGCCAGGCATACCAGGAATCGCCGCTGATGGGATGCGAGGGTGACCCGATGCCCAAAAGGTACAGAATGGAAGCCTCATTGTACACGTCCCATTTGTACTTGAGAAAACCTTTGCCACGTTCCCAGCCGTGCGACAGCAGCAGCGGATCGCCGTTCAGCATCCATTGGAAGTCCACGCGATCGAAGATTTCCCTGGCAAGCCTCTGAATCTCCGGGTCGCCCGAAAAATAGGCGCCGCTGGTAAGAACCCCGGCCAACAGAAATGCCGTGTCGATGGAGGAGGTCTCGCTGTCCCATTTGCGTTCGCCGGTGCTGGCGTTCATCCAGTGGTAAAACCAACCGTGCTCGGAATCCGCTCTATTGGCGAAAAACTCGAGAGTGGCGCGGACGCGCTTCAACCCTTGATCGCGCGGAATCCAGCCGTGTTCGACCCCGATGCAAATCGCGGTCAGGCCAAACCCGGTAGCGGCGATGCTGGCGACGTCGCGGCTGGGCCCTTTAGCGCGGCCGCCCTCGGCATTGGCTCGATCCAGTACCAGCCCGGTGGCAGGGTCCGCCTGCTCCCAGAAATACAGAACGCTGCGGCGCTCCAGGTCCTCCAGAAATGCTTTATCGGCGGGCGAGATCTTGATGACGTTCGCGCCGTCGTTAGCCCGCAAGCTCAAGCCCGTTAAAAATAAGAACGCGATTAGCGGGAAGGTGGCTGCATATTTCACCAATCCTGTCATCGCGGTTGAATCTCCACCAGGGCGAGGCCGTGGGCTGGAAGTACAAAGGACGGCCCATCCAGCTTCTGGGTTCCAGCCGCGGCCTCACGCAGCGCTGTAAACTGCTGCTGCGTCGGGAATTGCGGGCTTCCCATGGCGCCCCATGCCGCCAGCGCCGAGCCGTGCTCCGAGTCGACGATCTCGGCGCGGATGCGCGGAGATCCGTCCCAATGGTTCACCCGCAAATGAATCTCAACCGGAGCGCCGCTTTCAGACGGAGCCGCATAGTTCCAAACTGCGACGGCCAACGTCCCGTCGGCACGCTTCGTGGCCAGCGCATTATCGAGTTCCGGCTGGATCCGCTGCTCGCCCAGCCGGTGCAGCATGGCGAACGCCTGGTAGGCCGCCTTCGGAATCCCGCCTTCGGCGATCAACCCGTAGCCGCCGTAGAACGGGGTTTTCACCACCCCTTGCTCTTCGAAAACATCCGAAAAAGTCCAATAAGACATGCTGGTAGCCAAGCCGTCGCACATGCTGATATTGTTCGCCAGCCACGGACCCATGAAGGCTGAATCCGTCACCTCGATTTCGTTCTTGTAGCTGGCATTATACTCCGACCAAATAATCGGGAGTTGCGGCCGCGGCGACGCTTTCACCTGCTCGAAAACCTTCCGCACCGCCCGCGCCACCATGTCGCGGCGTGAAATCTGTTCGTGCGTCCCAAATACGTCCTCGGCGCTATCGTTGGCATAGACGTGCGTAGACACGAAATCAAGCGGAACATTCTTTTCAACCGCATGCGCGATCATGGCCGGAATCCAAGCCGCCTGCGCGGTGGCCGGACCTCCCACGCGCAGTTTTGAGCCGGCCCGCTTGATCGCCCGCGCTGCATGGTCGTACAGCTCAAAATACGTGGCCTGTTTGGGCCGGCCGCTCCAAAAATCGATATTCGGCTCGTTCCACACTTCGAAATACCACTGCTCCACTTCGGCCGCGCCATAGCGCTCCACCAGGTGTGCCGCAAACCGGTAAATCAACTCCTCCCAGCGCTGATAATTTATCGGCGGGGAGGGCAATGGCCTGTACCAAAACGGGTGGGGTTCTTGCGATGCCGCCAGCTTGGACGGCATAAAGCTGAGCTCGACGAACGGCCGCACGCCGTTTTCGAGCAGGCCGTCGTAGATCTGATCGACATAGGACCAGTTGTAGATCGGGCGTCCCTCAGCATCCTCGCTGTACACACCCACATCGTCATCCAGGATGGCGTGGAAACGCACGTACTGCATAGCGGTGACCTGGCGGACCATGCGCAGATCGCGGCGATAGCTTTCCCGCAGCGACAGGGTCGCCCGCCCGGATCCGAACATCTGTTCCCAATAGTGCGGAAAAGGACGGGAAATCGCGCCCGCGTCGAGGATAATTTCCTGCACCGTTGCGGATGGCTGTTGACCGGCGGCCCCGAAAAGCAGCAGACTCGCGCAGATCGCGCTTCGCCTCATGCTGCCAGTGTAGCGTCGCAACAGCGTGGCGCCCGTTCTCTCCGGTGCATCGGCCATGCCCGCGCCTCGGCGGTTTTGCGTGCGCCTTATCCGATCTCGTGACGATCGTACGCCTCGCGCATGTTGCGCAATTGCGAGATGTCGTCGGAGATCGCATCGCGATCGTGTCCGGTCAGTTTGTTGTTGTCGAGGACATGCTGGATACTGCTGATCGCTTCGTCCAGTTCGCCTTTATCGAAATGGTGGTCGGACCATTTGCGCGCGAACTCGCGCAGCTGTTTTTCCGCGTTGTTCAGCCGGTCGCGATCGCCGCCCGACAGATGCCAGGAGCTGTAAGCACGGTCAAGGTCTGTGTGGACCTGATCGACCAGCGTGGACACGGACTGCGGATCGTAGCGCGGGTGTTCAAATTGGCCGTATGCCAAAACCGGCGCGAATAGCATGGCAGCGCCCAGGATTAAAGTCGAAAATCGGTGCATAGTTATAGCCTCCGCCCAGCGCTACGCATCCCAGGTGCCACGCCTCGCAAATGTTTGAAATTATATAGCCGGCCGTGAATTTGTAAGTGATTAGCGATATCTCTATTCCGGAATAACTTACAAAAATCGCCCGAAACCGGGCCGCGAATGTGTAAGAACGCTGCACGTAGCTAACATCCAGGCGTTACGATTTCATGCCTCTCTCGCGTTACTCAGCACGTGCCCGTGGTGGGTTAAAGGAATTCGGCGTCACCAAGGGCGTCCTGCCGTTTCCACGCGCGGTAAATTGTTCCGCGCAAAAATTCCAACTAACAACGCGCTTACAGCGGTTTGCGATGCGCCACGCTCAAGCTCGGGTCGCCCTGAGAATCACATGCGGCACGGTCGCGGTGATAGTTTGCCCCTCACCCGCTCTGGATCTGCGCGTGCCTTTCAAGCCGCAGTTCAGGAGGTCGTTCTTAGATGTGTAACTACGCGCTAAGATTATTTCCCGTCGTGTTACTGTGCGGTCTCGCCCTCACGGTAAACGCGCAGGAACACCGAAGTACCATCAGCGGCACTATCAGCTCGCCATCGGGGGGAGTGCTCGCCAATACTAACATTCAGCTCACGAATCTGGATACGAACCAGACCATGGATGCGACATCCGATGCGTCCGGTAAATATCAATTCAACGATCTGGCGGCAGGCCGGTACCACTTGGCCGCACGTTCCGGCGCAAATTGGGCCACTCCGACGCCGGAGATTCCGGTGGGAGCAAATGAGGCCGTGCGTGTCGACCTAACCGTCGGGAGCGGAGCAACCACCGCAACGGCGCCCGTCAACAGTCCGGTTACTTCAGCGGAAATAACACCCGCCACCGATCTTGCCAGTCCGCTCATCGAGACCGGATTCAATACGCGCGATATTCAGTATCTGCCGTCGCCCGCTTTCATCGGGCATAACGGCGAACAGTATGGGGCCTACAACCTCAGCCTCTTTCCCCCAGGAGTCGGCTCGAACAGCGGAATTGGGCCGGGACGCGGGCCCGTGGTAGGGGGAGTCCGCCCGACCGGGAATAACTTCTACGTCGAAGGGCTCGACAACAATAACCGCGTGAATCCCGGGCCTCTCGCGGCGGTCTCTTTTGAAGCCACCCAAGAATTCAATACCCAACAGAATCAATTCCAGCCTGAGTACGGTCACGCGGCGGGTGGACAGTTCAATAACATCATCAAGACCGGAAACAACGGCTTCCATGGCGCTCTCTATGAGTATTTCTGGAACCGCAACCTGAACGCCGTCGATCAGTCTTACGCGCGCGCTGAAATTCTCAGCAATCCCCGCTACGATCAGAATCGTTTGGGAGGGAATCTCGGTTTCCCGATTATCCACAACAAGCTTTTCTTCTTTGGCGATTTCGAGTATATACCGCTCGGTTTTAACACCCTGCCGAGCAGCGCATTCTTCGCCCCCACGGCTGCCGGCTACGCCACGTTGGCGGGTATGAACGGCGTTTCGGCGGCGAATCTTTCACTGCTGCGCGGAATACTTCCCGCCGCCCCTGCCGGGAGCAGTTTCGTGACGGTGAATGGAACCCAAATTCCAGTTGGCGCGACACCTCTGCTGGGCCACGGATATCAAAACCAATACAATGGCGTCGGCGCTCTGGATTGGAATGCAGGTACAAACGATAAATTGCAGGCCCGCTACGTCCAGCAGGAAGTGCACGCTAATTTCAACGGCGCGCAGTTGCCGGCGTTCCTCGCCCCCTTGCAGACCCGCGGCCTGATCGGTTCCTTGGCCGAGACTCACAATTTCGGCGGCTTCGCCATCAATGAGCTGCGGCTTAGCTATAACCGGTTCGCCAACAATATCACTCCCAGCTCCGTCACTTTCCCGGGTCTTACCGCATTCCCGAATATCGGAATTCAGGATCTGGGCTTGACCTTGGGACAGGGCTTCTTTGGAGCCGAATTGGCCCGTCTGAACACCTACAGCGTGGCCGACAATGTCCACTGGACCGCCGGACGGCACACCTTCCGCTTCGGCGTCGACGCACGGCGGTACAACGGGCCGCTGGGCTTCGGTCCGGAAGGCGCGGGAGCGTTCACCTACAGCAGTCTGCAGGGCTTCCTGTTGAACCTGCCACCCGATGTCGCTGGAGCGCGCACCATCGGCAACCTGACGTTCCCCACCAACCAGTGGGATACGTACGCCTATGCGAAGGACGATTGGAAGGTGCGGCCGAACTTCGACATTAGCCTCGGCGTCAAGTATGAGTACGTCACAGTTCCATTGGCCGAGCAGCGGCAGTCTCTGAACACGAGCGCCAACGCGGGCCCACTGAACTTCAGGGAACCGGAGCCGCAGACCAAGAACTTTGCTCCCATGGTCGGCCTCGCTTACTCGCCCGGTATGGATCGCAATGCGGTAATTCGCGCCGGATTCAGTATGAATTATGACGCCGCGACCTATATCGCTATGACCCCGTTCCTCACGCCCGGGCTCGCCACTACTCTGTACACCACCAACCTGCCAGCCGTCCCCGGATTCTTCGGCAACGGACTAACGCCGGGAAGGTTCTTCGGCCCGGCGGCGGGTGCTTCGCTGACCACTCCGCAGTCGCTGACTACCTCATATTTTCCGAATCAGCGGATACCGTACACCATCCAGTGGAACGCCAGCTGGGAACAGACCGTCTTCCATCGTTTCGTCCTCACGGCACGCTACCTGGGCGTACACGGCGTTCACTATCCGGCGGGCACAATCCTGAATCAGGGACAGGCCGTCACGGCTTCCAATAGCCTGCCTCTCTTCTACACCAGGCCGACTCAAGCTCAGCTCAACGCCCTCACTCCGACACTCACGAGCTTGCAGGCACAGACCGCCGCCGCCAATCCGCTGGGTTCGTCCGGGTTCACCAGCCCGATCGTAACGACCACTCCGGGCGGAACCTCCTTCTATCATGGCCTCGCCGTCGAAGGTAAAGAACGTTTCGCTGGCGGCTTCCAGATGGTCGCCGGTTATACCTGGAGCCATCTGATCGATAACGTCAGCCCGTTCCTGAGCGCTAACCCGTTCTTCAACCTGTTCCAGCTCACCGGGCACGACACCTCCGTCTATGACCACCGCCATCGCGGCACCCTGACTGCGCTGTGGGACGTCGGGGCGATCGGCTCCAGCGGCCCCAATTGGTTCCGCGACGTGGTGGCGAATATGAATCTCAGCGCCACTTACATCTACGAATCGCCGTCGCCCCTGACCATTCAGAGCGGGTTCGATACCGGACTGGGTGGATTCTCTGGATCCGGCGTGTTTGTCAACCCGAACGGCATCGCCGGAACCGGCAGTGGCGTCACCGCGCTGACAAATTCGTCCGGCCAGGTCGTCGGCTATCTCGCTAATAATCCCAACGCCCAATTCGTCCGGGGCGGACTGGGCACCTTCGCCGCAAGCCCCCGCAATAACTTCATTTCCGGGCTGCGGCCCATTAACGATTTCGACGCGAGCTTCGTCAAGCGGTTCGCGATCCGGGATCATTTTGCGCTGGAGTTCCGGGCGGACGGCTTCAACGTCCTCAATCATCCTCAGTTCGTGCCCGGCAACATCAACACGCTTGGGTTGGGGAATTCCGGCGTAGGCGCTATGAACGTGCTGATTCCGGGCTCGCCCATTTTCGGAGATGTGACGCAGGCATTTAGCAGCAACCCGCGCATGCTTCAGCTCGCGCTGCGGCTAATGTTCTGATCGGATCGTAGTCCCTTTCTTGGGCGCCACCCGGTCGACCTGTCGGCAGAACAGGGGCAGGGAAATGGCCGGGTGGCGCTTTTTCTTTTCATTAGCGTGAATCACGAGCGTATTTACGGCAGCACGCCGCTAGCGTCCGTCACGACAGGACATTGAACATATTTAATTTTGCTGCCAGCGATGACTTGGTACTTAAGCGGCCTACCAGCTCCGGCGTACCGGTACTTACTACGCCGCGCGAGAAAGACATCACCCGAAGCAGAAGGCGTACGCAGGGAAGCGCCTGTTTGCCGGTATCCGGCTTCGGTTTTCCGGCCTGTTCAGGCGTTTTTTTGCGTGAACAAACTTACAGGCATTGCGCCTGAATCGGCTGGCGGAAACAGATCATTAGAATTGGTATCTAACAGAGGACATGATCGCATTGCGGAAGGAAGTAGACGTGCCGGTTGTACTTACTCAGAGCGGCTTACTCGACACGCGGTCTCGCGTAATTGTCGATCAACGGAACAGCGCAACTGCCCAACAGCGGCAAGGCTCCTCGGCGGAACCCGATGAGCGTCGCGCTAAAATCCGGTACGGTATCGAACTGGATGTGCGCTTCTCTCTCACGGCGTTAAGACCCCGCGTTTTGAATGTCGGTAAAACGATCAACATGAGCAGCAGCGGTCTGTTGGTCAGTTCTGCCGGCGGCGTGAACGTCGGCGCCGAACTTCAGCTCATGATCGAGTGGCCTTGGACGCTCGACGGAAAAGTACCGCTGCAACTCGTGGCGGCGGGCGTAGTGGTTCGCTCCACCGCAACCGCCTTCGCAGTCGCACTCCGAAGTTATCAGTTTCGGACCATGAAGCCGAAAGCCGTCCGTCAAGCGTTGGCCTAGGCCCGTCCGCCCGTCAAGTCCCCTTTAGTACGAATTCCAAGTCCGCCTGCGGGAGAGCGGTAACAGTTACATACCCGGTTTCGCCGAAGTTCTCAGTTTCCTGCGTCTTACGAATGGGTCCCGGCGTGCACCTAAAGCACGTGGAGCAAGATGATGGAAAAACGGGCGGCTAAGCCGCGCGCAGGAATCACTATCCATGACTTGCTGCGCCCCCACACTCGAATTCTGTTCCTAGGTTTTGCAGCGGTGGTCGGCGAGGGTGTTGCGAACTTGCTGGCCCCCTGGCCCCTGAAGATCGTTTTGGATAACGTTTTGAAGTCCCGGCCGTCTTCGGGTTGGCTGAACCAGCTTATCCTGGCTCGTTTCAATGGCAACAAGCTGGACACGCTCGAGTTTGCGGCACTGGCGGTCCTCATCATCGCCCTGGTCGGCGGCCTCTGCTCCTACTGCGAGAAATACGTCACCACCACCATTGGCCAGTGGGTGACTCATGATCTGCGCCGCTCGCTGTATTCGCACATACAGCGGCTCTCGCTCGCCTACCACGATCACAAACAAACGGGGGACCTGATCAGCCGCGTCACCAGCGACATCGACGCGATCCAGAGCTTCATCAATTCCGGCCTGCTCAGCGCGCTTGTGAACAGCCTGACACTGCTCGGCATGTTGGGCGTCATGATGTACCTGAACTGGCGCTTTACTTTGATCGCCCTATCCATCGCGCCGGTTCTCTTCGTGGTCGTCTACAGCTATACGCGCCGCATCAAGAAAGCCTCCCGCGAAGTGCGGAAAAAGGAAGGCGAGATCGTTTCCGTCATTCAGGAAGTGCTCTCCTCCATCCGGGTTGTCAAGGCATTCGCGCGCGAAGACTACGAACAGAAACGCCTGGAGGAAGAGAGCCTGGAAGGGGTCGAGATCGCCCTTCGCGCCCGCAGTCTCAAAGCCAAGCTGTCGCCGCTGGTGGAGATCATTGTCGCTGTAGGCACGATGCTGGTGCTATGGTTCGGCGGCCGGATGGCGCTCTCCGGCACACTCTCGGCCGGCTCGCTAGTCGTGTTCATCTTCTATCTCGGCAAAATGTATAAGCCCATGCAGGAGCTGTCCAAGATGACCGACTCCTACTCGAAGGCCTCCGTAGGCTACGAGCGCATCCGCGAGGTGCTGGATTTCGACGGCGAGGTCAGAGATCTTCCGAACGCGCGGCGTGCCCCGGCCTTCCGCGGCCGGATCGATTTTGAAAACGTCTCATTCTGCTACGAACCCGCCAGCCCGGTTCTTAACAATCTTAATTTCCGCATCGAGCCCGGCCAGGTGGCGGCGCTTGTGGGCCCCACCGGCGCCGGCAAAACCACCATCATCAGCCTGATCCCGCGTTTCTACGATCCCACCTCCGGCGTGGTGAAAATCGACGGGCATGACGTCCGCCTGTTCACGCAGAAATCGCTCCGCCACCAGATTAGCTTCGTATTGCAGGAAACAGTGCTCTTTCACGGGCCGGTTTGGTACAACATCGCCTATGGCAAGCCCGACGCCAGCCGCGCTGAGATTCTTCGCGCGGCAGAACTGGCCAACGCGCACGAGTTCATCGACGCCATGCCGCAGGGCTACGACACCATCATCGGCGAACGAGGCATGACTCTCTCGGGAGGGCAGCGCCAGCGTATCGCGATCGCGCGCGCCATCATACGAAATACGCCCATCCTGATCATGGATGAACCAAGTTCCGGCCTCGACGCCGCCTCCGAAAAACTGGTCTTCGAGGCCCTGGACCGCCTGATGCAGGGAAAGACCTCCATCGTCATCGCGCACCGCCTATCAACAGTGCGGCGCGCCGACGTCATCTTCGTTGTCAAAGACGGATCCATCATCGAGACCGGCTCGCATGCCGAACTGCTCCAGCTGGGCGGGTTATACGCCGAGCTCTACCATATACAGTTCCAAGGCTCCGACGATTCCTCCGCTCAGCCGGCGGATCAACGCACAACGGCGCTCCTGGCCGGTACCTCAGAGCCGGTTTAGATCCGCGACCCTGGCTTTAACCACCGATGCGAAACCGTCCACTTCTTGCGGCGTGTATCCCGCCGATCGGAAAGCGTCCCGGATCTGTTCGTCCGATAATTCGCCCAGCAGCTGGCCGATCCAGCGTGCATCCTCGCGCGGAATGTCCCGGCCAATCCAGCGCAGCCCCAACCTGCTGAAAAATTCATGCGGATTTACCAAAACAACGAAGGCCGGCCGGCGCGGATCTTCGAAATTCACCTCGTCGCCATGAACGTTCTTGATGAATCGCGTGTGAGAGTACCAGTACAGGTTGCCTTTCGACTTTTCATGCGTGCGGTCTAGCCAGGCCGTTCCGAACGTTGCCCCCAGGTCGCTCACCATGTAGATTCTCTCGTCCGGTTTCCCAGACCGCTTTTCGTCCAAAACGGCATTATTCTCGTCCTTGAGATCCCAGTTGTTGATGAGGGCCATCATCACCCGAAGCCCGTTCATCTCCCGGGTTCCGGAGAACGGATCCTGGCGCCAATACCAGATCCCGACCTTCTTTTCGCCATCCGGCTCGCGTTTCAGTCTGACGTAGCGCATCGAATGATCCGGTTCGAAGAACCGGTCAGAGCGTTTACGCTTCAGATGCGCCGGCATCCCCTCCACGCGCAGGGTCTTTAAAAAATAGTCTTCGCTCGTGAAGTAGCCGGCCGCCCACACCAGCCGGCTCGCGGCGGTCTCCGGTTGCGCCTCCGCGCCCAGCTTTACCTTCCACTTCACCCCATTGGCATCCCGAACTGTGAACTTGGGGTTGGAGCCGTCCATATCCTCATCGATAAAGCGGAAAGGGGCCTTGGGCTCGTCCTGCTTGCCTCCCGAACCGAAATACAGGTTTCGCGAACGGATATCGCCCGGCTCGTGCCATAAAACGGTTAGAACATTTCGTGTAATTTCTTCCTCGGGCTTTGCGGCTTTATGCTTTTTCTTCACTGCCCCGGCTGAGCCCGGCAAGGCGGTAATCGCCAGTACGAAGACCATAAGGACCTTTGCTCCCATACGAATAGATGCCTCCCTTCGTTTGGCAACGAACTTGAACAGCAAAAGCTGTGCCAGACCGGTGGCGTGCGCTTAAATCGGGATCCTCGCGGCGAGCGCGCCGAATCCCATCCAGCGCGCATAACGTCAGTGAGACTGAGGGGCCGAATTGAAATTGTTCGTACAGCCCGAAGACGGCGTTCTGCCGCTGCTCGATGCCATTAATCGGGCTAAAAGCCGCATCGAGATCGCAATCTTCCGGTTTGACCGGCTGGAAATCGAGAAGGCGCTCGCAGCCGCCGTCAGCCGGGGCGTATTCGTTCATGCCCTCATCGCCTACACCAATCGCGGCGGCGAGAAAGAACTCCGAAAGCTCGAAATGCGGCTACTCGCGGCCGGCGTCACCGTCGCCCGCACCGCCGACGACTTCGTCCGCTACCACGGAAAGTTTGTGATTATCGACCGGCGCGAATTACATATCCTGGCCTACAATTTCACCCACCTCGATATCGACCACAGCCGGAGCTTTGGCATCGTGACCCGGAACGACAAAGTGGTCCAGGAAGCGGCTCGATTGTTCGAGGCGGATGCCACGCGCCAGACTTACACCGCCTGCCTGCCTACATTTGTGGTCAGCCCTGCCAACGCGCGCAAACAACTGGCGGCACTCATACGCTCCGCCCGCAAGGAATTGCTGATTTACGATCCCGAAGTCGGCGATCCTTCCATGATCCAGCTCCTGGAAGAGCGCGCGGCCGCCGGAGTCGCGGTTAAGGTCATCGGCCGTGTCACGCGAAAAGTATCCAAAGTCGAGCAACACAAGTTGTCCAAGCTGCGCCTGCACGCCCGCTGTATCGTTCGCGATGGCCGGCAGGCGTTCATCGGCAGCCAAAGCCTCCGCGAGGTAGAACTGGGATCCCGGCGTGAAGTGGGCATCATCTTCCGCGAGGCCAAAATCATTGCGCGCCTGATAAAGACCTTTCAGCAAGACTGGGAAGCCGCCCAACAATCCGCCGCGCATGCCGCCGCTGACGACGCAGCTCCCGCCACCAAAGTAGCCAAAAAGGTTGCCAAGGCTGTCACCAGGGACCTGCCCCCTATCGGTCCGGTTCTCCAGGTCGTGGTGAAAGAGATTGTTGGACCCCGGGCTGGCGACGGCCTCGACACCCAACAGGTGGAAGACAGCGTCAAAGATGCCGTAAAGGAAGCTGTCAAAGACGCAGTGCTCGATGCCGTGGAGGATGCCGTTTTGCAAGACGGGATTGCGCGCGGGAAGTGACGCATCCGTGCCACGGTTAGCTAACGAAAGGTAGCTTGCGCAAGTAACGACGACGTAAGCTGCGGAAAAACTTCCTTTCGTCACAATGCAAGCGCTACCAGGCCGCGATATTTGTCTAGGTGTTACACCGCGACGATCGTTGGTACTAAAACTGCACTTCAGGAGGTCCGCGTCCGCAACCGCGGTGCATGTTGCGGGACTCTCGAAAGGACCAAAACATGAACTATCGTACGTGTTTATCCCTACTCCTGCTGGCGCCCGCTCTGTGCCTGGCTTCGGAAAACTCGGCGCAGAAGCGTATCTCGGATTCCGCCGAAGTGCTGGGCGATATTCTGAACGCTAAAGACCGTGGCATTCCGCAGGACCTGTTAGAGAAGGCGCAGTGCGTCGGTATAGTTCCCAACCTGAAGCGTGCCGGATTCGTAGTCGGCGCCAAGTACGGCAAAGGTGTCGTGGTATGCCGCGAAGCCGGGGGCAGGGGCTGGAGCGCGCCCTCCACGGTGCGTATCGAAGGCGGGAGCATCGGCTTCCAAATCGGCGCTGGCGAAACCGATGTCGTTTTCATCGTTATGAACCGGCGCGGCATGGATAAGCTGATGGAGGATAAGTTCACCATCGGCGGCGACGCTAGTGTCATGGCGGGCCCGGTGGGCCGCTCGGCCGAAGCTCGAACCGACGCCATGATGCATGCCGAAATTCTCGCCTATTCCCGTTCGCGCGGCGTGTTCGCGGGAATTTCGCTGGAAGGCGCCACCTTGCGCCCCGATAAAGACGACAACCGCGATCTCTATGGCCGCGATGTCACCCAACGCGAAATCCTCGAAGGCCACATAACGCCGCCGGCCGCCGCCGGGCCGCTCTATTCAGAATTGAACAAGTACGCTCCCGGGAAAAACTCCTAATCCGTACCACGCCGTTCAGCCCCTTTGAAATTGCCGTCGCTCGGCGGCAGTCCAAAGGGGCGTACCGCCCTCATGCAGCGGAAAAAAACCAGGCCTTCCCACGTCCCGTCGGCAACATATCGAGTCCAGCTCAACCACCTCTTCACATTTGAGATGGCGCGCGACATCGTCGCCTATCTCGATGACCTGGGGATCAGCGACCTGTATGCGTCGCCGTTCCTGATGGCCCGCCCCGGCAGCCTGCACGGCTACGATGTTACAGACCACTCGCGGCTGAACCCCGAAATCGGCGGCCAAGATGCATTTCTGCGCCTCTCGGCCGAGTTGCAGCGGCACCGCATGGGCTTGGTTGTCGATGTTGTGCCCAACCACATGTGCATCTCGCACCCCTCGAACACCTGGTGGTGGGATGTGCTCGAGAACGGCCCCAGCAGTACCTTCGCGCACTACTTCGATATCGACTGGCATCCTCCCAAAGAGGAGCTCACCAATAAGGTTCTGCTCCCCATCTTAGGCGACCAGTATGGGCGCGTCCTGGAGAACCAGGAAATTCAGGTCGCCTGCAATGAGGGGCAGTTTTTCGTCACCATCTACGGCCAGCCTCTGCCTCTAGGCCCGCGCAGCTGGACCACTATCCTGGAGCCCGCCCTCGCCAAGCTGCGCGATAAATTCGCCCCGGACGATCTGCACCTGGCGGAACTCGAAAGCATCGTAACGGCACTCAATCATCTCCCCACCCAGACCGAAACCGACGAAGCCAAGATCCGCGAACGCCAGCGCGAAAAGGAAATCGTCAAGCGCCGCCTGTCGGAGCTTATGTCGTCCAGCGCTGGCGTGAATGACGCTATTCGGTCCGCTCTTGTTGAATTAAACGGCCAACGCGGCGTTCCGCGCAGCTTCGACCGCCTGGAGCGTTTGCTCGAAAGCCAGGCCTATCGCGTCAGCTACTGGCGCGTCGCCATGGACGAGATCAATTACCGTAGATTTTTCGACGTCAACGATCTGGCCGCGATCCGCCCGGAGGACCCGGAGGTCTTTTCGGCTATCCACGCGCTTATCTTTGACCTGGTCCGCCGCGGCAACGTCACCGGTCTGCGCATCGATCATCCCGACGGCTTGTTTGAGCCGGAAAGGTACTTCCGTTCGCTGCAGGAAGCCTGCAGCGCCCAGTCCGTCGCGGCGGGCCAAAACAGCCAAGAACAAAATTTCTACATCGTGGCCGAGAAGATCCTCATGAAAAACGAGTCCCTGCGCGCTTCTTGGGCCATCGAAGGCACCACAGGTTACGATTTTCTCAACGTGTTGAACGGCGTGTTCGTAGACCGTAGCAAGGAAAAAGCGTTTCATTTACTTTATCGCCGCTTCGCCGGTTGGTCGGAGGATTTCAACGATCTGGTCAGCGACTCCAAGCGCCTGATCCTGCAAGTCGCGATGTCCAGCGAGCTGAACGTGCTGTCCAGGCGTCTCGATCGCATCTCCGAACAGCACCGCTGGTCGCGCGATTTCACGCTCGAAAACCTCCGCGACGCCCTGCGCGAGGTGCTGGCAACTTTCCCGGTCTATCGCACCTACGCTCGTAGCGACGACACCCAGATGGAACCCGAGGATCGCCGACATGTGATCGCTGCCATTCGCGAAGGCAGGCGCCGCAACCCGGCCATCAGCGGCTCAGTTTTCGAGTTCATTCAAAGCGTGTTATTGCTCGAGCACCCCGACGGCCTCGATGAGCAGCAGCGGGCCGAGAGACACAACTTCGTCATGCGATTCCAGCAGCTCACCGCGCCCGTAACGGCGAAGGGCTTAGAGGATACGGCGTTTTACCGCTATTATCCGCTCGTGTCCCTGAATGAAGTGGGCGGCAACCCGGATCGCTTCGGTATTTCCGTCCCCGCCTTCCATCGCCGGAACATCGCCCGGCAGGAGCTGTGGCCGCACAGTATGAGCGCCACCTCCACGCACGACACCAAGCGCGCCGAAGACGTCCGCGCCCGCATCAACGCGCTTTCAGAAATCCCGCGGGAGTGGCATCTTGCGATTCGCCGCTGGACCGACATGAACCGCAGGTGGAAAATTAAAATCGACGGCGCCGCCGCTCCGGACCACAACGAGGAGTACCTCATTTACCAAACGCTGGTCGGCACCTGGCCTTTAGCCGCCATGACCCCCGAGGAGCACGGCAATTACGTAAAACGCATCCAGGCTTACATGCAAAAGGCCCTGCACGAGGCCAAGATCTATTCCAGCTGGGTCAACCCCAACACCGAGCATGATAAGGCCGTGGACGATTTCGTCCGCGACATTCTGGACGATTCTCGCAATTCAGCCTTCCTGGACGATTTCCGCCAGTTCCAAATCCCCATCGCGCGCGCCGGCATGTGGAATTCCCTTTCGCAAGTGCTGTTGAAGATCGCGTCGCCGGGTGTTCCCGACTTTTATCAAGGCTCCGAAATCTGGAGCTTTCATCTGGTCGATCCGGACAACCGCCAGCCCGTGGATTTCGAAATGCGAAAGCGGCTCGCAGCCAAACTGCGCGCGGATGCCGAAGCCGATCCCGCCCCACTGGTCTGCCGGTTGATGAACCAACCCTGCGACGGCGCCATCAAGATGTACGTCACCAGACGCGCCCTGTGCTTCCGCCGTAAGCACTTCGATCTGTTCGCCGAGGGGGCATACGTACCCTTGTCCGTCCGCGGCGCGCGCGCCAAGCATGTCGTCGCGTTCGCCCGCACCACCGGAAACCGTACCGTTCTGGCTCTGGCCGCCCGGTTCTTTGTTCGCTTATGCGCTTCGCATCCCCTGCCGTGCGGTGAGGAAGTCTGGGGAAACACAACGCTGCTGCTGCCCCGGAGAATTGCCGCGTCGCGTTTTCGCGATGTGATCGCCGGATCCGTAATAGAAGCGCAATCCCAGGATGACTATTCGACGCTTCCACTGGCGGAGATTTTCGCCCGCTGCCCGGTGGCGCTGCTGGCTGGCGAGGACGCAGCTTGATCTACGGCGCGAACCCCGTCCCAAGCGGCGGCGTCCAGTTCCGGGTTTGGGCGCCCGCTCCCGCCCGCATGGCCTTGCGCATCGCCGGACGCGAGCCCATTCCTATGAACCGCAGCGGCGAAGATTTCGAGCTGTTCGTGCCCGATGCCCGCACGGGCGATCGTTACTTCTTCATCCTGGATGGCGCCGAAGAGCGCCCCGATCCCCGCTCCCGCCTGCAACCGGAAGGCGTGCACGGCCGGTCCGAAGTCGTAGACGCCAATTCCTTCGCCTGGTCCGATGCCGCTTGGACCGGTATCCATCTCCGCGATTACCTCTTATACGAGCTGCATGTCGGAACGTTCACTCAGCAAGGAACCTTCGGCGGCGTACAGTCAAAACTCTCCTATTTGCGGGATCTGGGCGTCACCGCCATCGAGCTGATGCCTGTCGCGCAGTTTCCCGGCGATCGAAACTGGGGTTACGATGGCGTCGACCTCTACGCCCCGCACTCCTCCTACGGCGGGCCCAACGGCCTCAAAGCTTTGGTCAACGCGGCCCACGAAATCGGACTCGCGGTCGTGCTCGATGTCGTTTACAACCACATCGGCCCGGAAGGCAACTATCTGGGCGGCTTCGGCCCGTATTTCACCACGCGCTACCAGACCCCCTGGGGTCCCGCCATCAACTACGATGGCCCCGGCTGCGACGGCGTCCGCCAATTCTTCATCGAAAACGCCCTGTACTGGCTCACCGAGTACCACATCGATGCTTTGCGCCTGGATGCCATCCACGGAATTTTCGATTTCAGCGCGTTCCATGTTCTTGCCGAACTGCGCGATCGCTTTCATGCCGAAGCCCAGCGCCTGGGCCGCCGCGCCTTCGTCATCGCCGAGAGCGACCTGAACGATGTCCGCGTCATCCAGCGCCGGCAGCAAGGCGGCTATGCGCTCGACGCGCAATGGCACGACGAGTTTCATCATTCGGTCATTTCTGTCCTGACCGGCGGTTCCCGTGGTTACCTGGCCGGCTTCGGACGCCTTAGCCATATTCAAAAGGCCATCACGCACGGTTTTGTTTACGACGGAATTTACTCCAGCTACCGGAAACGCCGCTTCGGGAACTCTTCCAAAGACCAGCCCGGCGAGCGCTTCGTGGCGTTCGTGCAGAATCACGATCAAATCGCCAATACCGCCCAAGGTTTCCGGCTTTCCGAACTGGTCACAATCGAAGAAGCCAAAATGGCCGCCCTGCTCCTGATCGGTTCGCCCTACTTGCCGCTGCTTTTCATGGGAGAGGAGTTCGCCGAGACCGCCCCGTTCCTGTATTTCACCAGCCACGGCGACCGCGCGCTGGCACGCGCCGTCAGCGAAGGGCGCCGCCAGGAGTTCGCTGAGTTCGCCGGTGGCGGCGAGTTTGCCGACCCTCAGGCGGTCTCAACGTTTGAGCAGTCGCGCCTTAGCTGGCAGCTTCTCGAGCGCGCGGGCCACGCCGAGGTTCTGCAGTTTTATCGGGAGCTTCTCGCTTTGCGCAAACGCTGGCCTTGCCTGGCGAACTGCCGCAAGGACCTCACGACGGTGCATGTCGAAGAGGATGCCGCTCTGCTACGAATCGAGCGCGCAGACCCGTCCGGTTCCCAGGCCACGCTGCTTTTTAATTTCTCGCCCGATTCAGCTGAATTTCGGTTTCAACGGAACTTGCCGCCCGGCCCACCGGCAGTGTCCACCCGAGACGAGCCGGCGAAATCGGCAGGTATGATACGGCTCGGCGGCAGGAGCGCCGCTCTTTATCTGAGCCAGCAGAATCTAGCTCACTAGAATGCGAGCCGGCAGCATCTCTCGCCCGCCGGCTTAGACGTGCTTCTCAACCACTCTCGGGTGCGGCCGGTCGCTGGAGGCGAAATCCGCTCTCGCCTCGCTAGTCGCGGAGATTTCTTCCGCCCCGGTCTGCTGCAGGATCACGCGCGCGGTCTTCACCCAATCGGAATCGTCGCAGTGTACCGACAATAAAATGCCGCCCCTGCGAACACGGCCCTCGTAGCGCTTCGCTTCGTATTCCGGCGAGCCTAAGCCAACCAGCGCGCCAGTCAGCCCGCCGACTACCCCGCCGACGCCCAAGCCGCTCAGGGCCGCGATCAGGGGTCCAGCAGCGATGAACATTCCCAGGCCCGGGATCGCCAACAGGCCGGCTCCCGTGAGCCAACCTATGATGCCTCCCACGACCGCTCCGGAACTCGCTCCCGCTGCTGTTCCTTCCGGCGCCTTCGTGCTTTTCGTTAGCGCCAGATCCTTGGTTCCTTCGTTTTCAGGAAATAGAATCGAGACGTCGGTGTTCCGAAAACCGGCTAGTTTCAGTCCGTGGACCGCATTTTCTGCATCCAATTGGCTTGCATAAATCCCAAACACAGCTTTATTCTTCGCCGGCATCTCGTTCCTCCTGTTGCTGTATAGGTGAAGCTGTACTTCGCTCCACCCATGCCGGTTGGAATGCAAGTCTGTAACCGATGTTGCTGGCGCTTACAAGCTGCGCCAAGCCAGTAGCTTGCAAGGCCGGCCGCAAGCCGGTCTCCATCAGAAGATTGTATTTTTTTCATCTTTTATTGCACGGTGCTTGACAACCGGCAACGTGACCGTGACGTTGGCCTCAGCGCCGGAAACAGCCCGTTCCGCGCCAGGTCAAACGAGTGGGAGAAATGTTCATAACGAAGAAAGGAGCAGTAATTCTATGAAACGCGACGTTGTTTGCGGCATGCAAGTGGACGAGAAAAAAGCCCCCGCCACCAGTACCCACGAAGGCGAGCGCTATGTCTTTTGCGGGCAGGATTGCAAGAACAAGTTCGACGAGAATCCGGAGCAGTACACCAAATCCAGCCACAAATCGCACGAGACACCCGTGTCGTCCAGGAAATAGCGGCTCGGTGCGGCAACGCGCGGCGGCTCTCGTGCCAAAACTCAAAAGCCGCCGCCGTTCGCCGCGGCCGGTCACACGCGAACGCCTCCTCCGCGAAGGTCGGTCCGAATCGACCGGAGGCAATCGAAAGGGTGAACTCCGATGAAATACACAGCAATTCTGATCCTCTTGTTCGTTGCGGCCGGTACAATTGCTCCGCAGCCACCCGCCGAGAAGCGCTCTTCGGGGCACCCGGCCCCGGATTCGCAAACTCCGGCCGAGATGACTGCGTGGGACACGCTCAAGCAAGGCTTGGCCGATGGCGATGCCGCGCATCGCAAGACTGCCATCGCCGCCGTCGGCACCATCGGCCCGGTGCCTGAAGCCGTCAAACTCGTCTGCAGCGGACTCCAGGACAAAGACGCTACTGTACGCCAGACGGCCGCCGAGACCCTCGGTGAAATGGGTTCACCCGATGCCATCCCCAGTCTGAAGACCGCGCTCGACGACAACAATCCCCAGGTCAGCTATACCGCCGCCAAGGCTCTGTGGGCTCTCGGTGATCGCACCGGCCGCGAGATTTTCCAGGAAGTGCTCACAGGCGAACGGAAGGATGCGCCCAGCAAGATTCACGAGGCCATCAAGAAAAAGCTCTCTCCCGGGCAGCTTGCGTTGATGGGCGCCGACAGCGCCGGCGGCGTTTTCCTTGGACCGGCCTCCATCGGCATCACTGCCATTCACGAAGCCATCAAGGACACCCGTGGCGACACCGGTGCTCCCGGGCGCGCCGAGTCAGCCGCGGAACTTGCCAAAGATCAGGACCCATACGCTCTCACTCTGCTCGAGTGGGCGCTTGGCGATTCCAATTGGGCTGTGCGCCTGGCCGTTGCCAAGGCTTTAGGCGATCGCGGCAACCAGGACACCATTCCCAAGCTCAGCTCGCTCTTGCAGGATGACCGCCACGCCGTCCGCTACATGGCCGCCGCGTCCATGGTCAAGCTGAGCAGTAGAGGCGTTGTGCAAACCACCCAAGCCACGGATTCGCTCTCCACCGCCAGCACGGAGGGTACTCGCACTCTCCAGCAGCGATAACGCACCCTCTCGGCCGGGAACGAAGCGCGCTTTGATGTTCCCCTGAGCCCGGTGAGAAACACGTCCATCGTGCTGTCCTAGATTGCCAGCACCTGTCTAGACGAGTCCTGCTCATTCAGGGAGTGTGAAATAAAAAGTCGATCCTTGACCCGGTTTAGATTCCACCCACATTCGCCCATTGTGGCGCTCAACAATTCGACGGCAGAGCGCCAGCCCGATGCCGCTTCCCGAGTACGTATCGGCCGTGTGCAGCCGTTTGAATAAACCAAAGATGCGTTCGTGGTATTGCGCTTCGATGCCGATCCCGTTGTCGCTTACTGAATAGAGCCATTGCGCGTTCAGTTTCTTCACCGCGACGTGCACCACGGGTGTTACATCCGGCCGGCGGTATTTGATGGCATTGCTGATTAGATTCTGAAAAAGCAGCTCTAGCTCGGTAGGATGCACCGGCAGTGTCGGCAGTGGCTCGAAATCGATTTTTGCCGCGCTCTCCGCGATCGCCCCTTTCAGATTTGCTAGTGCAATCTGGATTGCACTGTTTGCATCCGTTGCTTCTTCCGGCTTTTCGAGCCGGGTTGCGCGGACATAAACGAGAAGGTCTTTTAACAGAGCTTCCATTCTCGTAGCGCCGGAAATCACGTTGTCCAAATACTCCAGCGATTCGCCGTCCAGCTTCTCTCTCGCTCGTGCGGCTAGCAGTTGGCTGAAGATTGCTACGCTCCGAAGGGGCTCTTGCAGGTCGTGGCTTGCCGAATAGGCGAACTGCTCCAGGTCCGCGTTTGCATTTCGCAGTTCTTTTTCTATTTCCTTCTGCCCGGTGATGTCCGTGTTCGTTCCAAACCAGCGGACAATTCGACCGCTCTCATCCCGGATCGGCACCACCCGCGTTAGGAACGGCCGGAACGCGCCGTCCGCCCTGCGCAGCGGAAAAACCATCTCAAAGTTGTCGCCGGTACGGATTGAGGCGGTCCAGCGCTCCATGACTTCAGGAAGGATTTCCGGATCGTGCACGGTTTTCCAGCCCCAGCCTTCCATCTGCTCCGGGGTTGTGCCGGTAAATTCGTACCAGCGCGAGTTATACCAGAAGATGTGTCCGTCGCCGTAAGCCATCCAGCACAAATTTGGAAGCGCTTCCGCAAGGTTGCGGAACTGAGCCTCGCGGCGCGACAGTTCTTCGGCGGCTTGGGTCGCGCGAAGCTCGCTCGCCCGTAACGAATGCAGCAGCTTCGTATTTTGGACGGCGACCGCGGCTTGCGTCGCAGCCACGTTAAGCACCAGCATATCGTTCGGTCTGAAGCAATATGCAGGTGCGAATGCCGCCGCCACAACGCCTAGTTCGCCATTAAGTCCGATTTGGCGCGTCGCTACACGCACACCGCCCGAACGCCCAGGCAACTCCAGCCAGAGAAGATCGTCCGGGTCATGCGAGCGCGACCAATCGAGTACCGTCGGTCCGATTTGCTCCGCCAGCGTCTGATCGGCATCGTACCGTCCTGTCTGTGCAATAGCCACCCGCTGGGACGGATCGCCGAGTATAAACGACACATAAACGAGCTCAGGATCGAGCATCGTGAATAGCGAGGCAGCCAGGCTTTCGGCAATGCGCGAGGGCTCGGCTCCCGTCCAGACTGCCGGCAGTGTGGAAAGGGCGACCACGTCTCTAAGAGTCTTATCAGAGGCATCCCGCCCATGATCCGCGGCCGCAGCAGACTTCGGCGCTGCCGATCCTTCCTGCATGTTTAGTGAATCTGCCGCTCACCCGCTCGCCCGGCATTGCCGGATCCCTGAGTTTTACGCTGCCGCAGTTCTTCCAGGAGTTCTTCCGGAGGAACATACAGCGGATTCTCCTGCAGCACTCCGCCCACGATGACCATGGGATGAGTACGCAAAATGTCCATCACCACACTCGCTCCGTGCCGGTTCAGATCGTACACACAGACCAAAGCATCCGGATAGTTCGATGCCACTTGATTCACCTTAATCTCGTACTCCACGATATCGTTTACGCCCGGTACCGGCTCCAGCGCCCACTCCATGTTCCCCACAGCCCGTGTGATCCCGTACTTCTTCCGGTTTTCTTGCAAACCCTCCTCGAGAAGCCTTATCATGCTGTCGCCGTCAAATTGGCCGCCCTGCAAATAGGTGTCATGCCAGTGGCGGACCTCGAGTTGCCCGCTCGCTTCGGCCGCCTGAACGTCTATACCGCCTGCCGTGTACGCGTCCAGGTACTCATTACGAAGCCGGCGATCCATGATCCGAAGGATCTTCTCGCCCCGCTCGATGCCTTCCTTCAGGAATGGCATGAGAATCTTGTTCTGTTCCTCGCGAGAGTTGAAGAACGCACATACGTGACGTTTTTGTGTGAGGGTGCGCCCCGCTAAACGGACCGGCGCTTCGGCTGAACTGTTCATGGCATGTCCTCCTGTAGAATTCGACACAGCTTGGCCCCACCGGAGGTCGGGCCCGCTCACCTCCTAATTATATGCGCCGCCCGAGCAACCCGAACCGATGAGATGCCGTGCCGTCATCAATCGGAGACGCAAAGGCCCCCGGCAGCCATCGCAATCCTATTGAAGTTCCTACACAATCGCGGTGCAGTTAGAGAGTCCGCAGAAAAGCTATGAGCTGTTCCCGCTCCATGGGTAGCGCGGCGTTCCCCAGTTTTGCGGACCGCTTCTCACGATCAACCGGGACTGGATATCTCACTCCTCTGATTCGCGCTCCGAGCCTCTCACGCCGCAAGTCGATTCGGACCGCAAATCTGCACACGTACCAAGCTGATCCTAGCGTTCAAACTTCTCGGTAGTTCCTCAGCGAAGGCTTCGGCGAGCACGGAACGTAGCGTCCCGCCGCGCGCGCTCTGTGTTGGAGAGCGGAAGAGAGCTGGTATGATGGCTCGGATGCACGAGGACCAACACTGCCCTAGTTGCGGCTCGACCGATCTGGCGAGTATCGAGACGGCCGCGATGGATAGCGAACTACTGCAGTGCCAGAACTGTCGCCGAGCATATGAGGTGAAGTTCTCGCCGGATGGAAGTGTAAAGCTCGTCGCAGTTTGATGCAGCAGTTTCCGTCCAACGATTCGCTCCACTACCGCAAAACCGCTTCGTGACGAGTAACAGCTTGCGATTTCTGTCTGTAGATGCGGAATTCGTGTCTTTTGAAGACGAACGCAGCACGCCCTGCTTCCAGACGAACGATCGACCCGAAGAGGATTAGCTTCAACGGCAGGTTTCCATCCAGCTTTACGGGCCAATGAATATGCGCTTCAACTTTCGTTCCGACCGTCAGGATTTCATCATCCATGAACAACACACCGTGACGGCTCATGTTGATTGTCTTTCCATGCCGGAACACTTTGGGAGCGCGACGATTAAGTACTCGATATTGGAGGTTAAGCGAAATGGGAAAACGCTTGCCGGCGCGGCGTTCCGTTACCCGCTTGGATTCCGAGGACATGTTAAGAACGAGTGTGAAGTACAGCGCCGTTCCTGAGACAGTTCCTTGGTACTACAACTACGGGACAGTTGTCCTACACCGTTGTAGACAATTGCTTGGTGGCTACGGGAGGGCGAGCGCCATAAAAGTGAGCTTCGAGTACTACATCCTGGCCCCGCGCGCCCGTCCATTTCCGTCTAAGACAGGATAGATGGGGTGCGCTGGCAACGGCTTACGGTCAGTTCGCATAGGCATAACAGAAGAAAACACGAACCGGACGTGTGTTGACCGTTTCCCCCAGAACGCGGCCCCTGTTATCCCGCCTGTTCTTTGCGCCGTGAACTTCGCTTGACTCGTTACTGCCAACGCCACCGGCAGACGAGTTTCCAGCCGGCGGCTCTGCTCCGGATAACAATGTGCCTAACGTCATCGCTGCACTCGACGTCATTCGAAAACGGTGTATGCTTTGGAGAATACGGACGCGACTATGCTCATTCGGACCTGGATCCTGTGTCTGTCCCTAGCGACCATGGTCTCAATTTCGGCGCAGCCCCTTACCACCGTGCTCACCTTCAACCCCACCGACGGAGATGCACCAATTGGCCCGCTCGTGACGGGTTGCGATGGCAACTTCTATGGAACCATCGGTAAGGGGCCGGTCGGCAAGAACAGTCCATATGGCGCGGTGTTCAAACTCACACCGGGCGGGACGCTGACAACGCTCCACATCTTCCAGGAGTCCGATGGCAGCAATCCCCGCCTTGGTCCTTTTCAAGCGAGTGATGGAAACTTTTATGGAACAACCGCAGTAGGTGGGGCAAATGGCTATGGCACGGTTTTCCAGGTCACGCCCGCAGGGGTTCTAACGACGCTCCACAATTTTTCCCTAGGTGACGGCAGCATGTCCTACTCGGGCGTGATTCAAGGGAGGGATGGGAATTTTTACGGAACAACCTCAGCAGGCGGAGCTAACGGTCAGGGCACGATCTTCAAGATCACCCCGGATGGGGCATTCACGACGCTGCACAGCTTCGCTGGCAGCGAAGGGAGAGGTCAATTCGGCTTAGTTCAAGGCGTCGACGGGAACTTCTACGGAACAACCCAGGGGGAGACTGGACCGGGCACAGGTGAAGGCATCGTGTTCAAAATGACGCCGAATGGGGCTTTGACAGTACTCTATAGCTTCACTTTCGAAGGTGGCCAAGCCGGCGTCACTGGACCAAGCGGTCTAATTCAGGCCAGCGATGGGAATTTTTATGGAACGGCCAATTCAGGCCAAACCAGCATCTGGGGCATGGTCTTCAAAATTACTCCTTCGGGAGCCTTGACGGTGCTGCACAGCTTTGTAGGCACGGACGGTGCTTTTCCCGCTGCCGGAGTGATTCAAGGCAGCGATGGGAATTTGTACGGGACGACCAGCGGAAACGCGGGAGGCTACGGCGACGTTTGGGGGACGATCTTCAAACTCTCGCCAAGCGGCACGCTGACCACGCTATATAGCTTCGCAAACGGCGGAGGCGCCACGCCCTTTAATCCGATGGTCGAAGCTTCTGACGGCAATCTCTACGGAACAACCATTGCCGGGAACGGCACAGTGTTCAAGCTACAAGTGTCGCTACCAATTGGAACTGTGTCCGGAGGTTCGTCGAATCGATGTCTTAACGTGGCAGCTGTTGGGAACGGCGCATCGTTCACGCAGGCCTTCGCGCCGGGAATGCTGATGAGCTTGTTCGGAACGGGCCTCTCCACGGGCAGTCCCCAGACGGTTACGGCGGCGCCTTTGCCGCAGGTATCGTCGAGTGGCACGTCTGTGACGATCAATGGAATCCCAGCGGCGTTGCTGTACATTTCATCGACTCAGATCAATCTGCAAATCCCCTACGAGGTATCTACAGGCACCGCAACTCTGGCCGTCAATGCGGGCGGGCAGAGCGCTTCAACGATCTTCAGCATTCAATCGGCGGCGCCGGGAATCTTCGTGGATTCGCAAAACGGACACATGGTGCCAAACGAATCGGCCAGCGCTGGATCGACGATCGAGTTCTTCCTGACGGGTGTCGGACAAGTGATGCCTTCGGCGGCGTCAGGAAATGTCCCGGCTCCAGGGACGACGCCGGTGCCCGACCTTCCTCTCACGATGACGATCGGAGGTGTCCCCGTGACGCCGGTGTATATAGGGATTCCGAGCTGGTCAGTTGGCGTACTTCAAATTGATTTCGCTATACCTTCAACCTTAGGGGCCGGCACATATCCCGTGGTTGTGACAATCGGAAACGTTTCCAGCAACGCGGCTCTGCTCACGGTAACCGCGCTTTGACGAGTGCCAACGTCGCGAACTTAGTGCTGGCTGGCGCGCTAGCCGCGTGGCACAAACCGGACTTCAGTTGGCCCCTGGTGTTCTCGACTGAAGATCGCGATGCAGCTTAAAGAACGCTGCTAATACATCGAATTCCGGATCTTTTACCGCCCTCCCCAATAGCGCCCGTATGTCAGCTTGGCGGTAGCGTTAGCCGCTACGGCTCGACTGAAAGCAGTACGGAGGATGCGATTGACGAGCCATTGTAGCTGCAGTCCAGCAGATTGTCACCACCCTGCGTTGTGTTAGGGACCATGAGATTGAGCTGATACAGCCCTGGTGTAATGAGGCCGGCATAGTCAACAGCCGCCGGCGTTCCCTCTACACGGCAGATCGGCAAATAGGGTAACTGCGCCTTTTGAGTCGAGGAGCCGTTTACCAAAGGCGCGATCGGCAATCCGAATCCGACGCCGTATACGATGATTTCTTCGCCTGCTCGCGCTGGCGTAGATGCGCCCGGGTAGAGAGTTGTAGGTCCTAGCAAGGCTCCGTTTGCGTGCGTCGCAACGGCATATCCACCGGAGAACTGCAGGAATGCCGGTGCCGTGGTCTGCATTGTTGCTGTAAATGCCGTCGAGGATGTTCCATTGTTGATGACCACGATCGAAACCGGGCCGAATGTAGAATCTAAAGGAGTGAGTGCGTTGATCTGATCGGTCGTGCAAACGGAGCTCGTGGCAGCGCTGCAGTAGAAGTAGATAAAAGCAGGTTTGTTGTTCACCATCACGCTTACGCCGCCTAGCTGGGTGGGCATCTGTCCCTGCGAGAACTCAGGAGCACTACTCCAAATTGCACCTGCCGCTGGCGTTGTCGGCGGGACGAGGTTCACACCCTTGATCGCAATCCAGGTATTCTGCGCGATGGCAGTCCCTCCATAAGCGACCTCAACCGAGGTAATTGCTGGACCGGAGATTGGCGTTAACACCGCCGTCGAAGTAGCTGTAATGGTTTCCGTAAACGGCCCGGTTTGTCCGTTGATCGAGTAAAAGCCACCCACAGAAAGCTTGCCCTGCGAATTCAGCGTTATTCCGCTTCCTGTGACTTGTCCCGTGGTGGCAACCGCGTTGCTGGTCATGCTGGTGATATTAAGCCCGGCCGTCTCGCTTGCGACAATGTCGATCTGGGCGAGCAAGCCGGAAATGCTGACGCTGTTATTGTTGATGCTTCCAGTGCGTACAAGCGACGCACGCTGCGGAGGACTAAGAGATGATCCAACCAATCCGGCCTCGCTCACCGGGTTGTACGAGATCGAACAACCGGACTGAGTAATCAAAACCGCTCCAGTTCCTTTTACCGGAAACGTCTCTGTGTCGTTCTCCACATCCGAAGAGATCGTGAGCGTGTAGGCGCCAGATTCCGACCACATCCAGGCCCCGCCAATATTGGCACACTGTGGGGTAAGCGGCGGTGTGATCGTGAGCTTCGCCTGAGTAGATTGACCCTTGCTCAATTGCACTGCTACCGTTATCGTCCCTGGCGATGAGACGAAGCTTGCAGGCCCGGCCGCCGTTAGCTCTGTCGGATCCAGGAAAGTAGTCGCAAGTGCTGATCCGTTCCAACTCACTATTGCATCAGAAGTAAACCCGCTGCCTCCCACTGTCAGATTGAAAGCGGATCCGCCTGCCGGAACGCTGGACGGATTCAGAAAGTTGATCGCGAGCGGAGTATTGACAGGGATGGTGCTGAAAATAAACTTCTCGATTACGCCCAGGGTTCCTCCTTCATTTTCGCTTAGCCAAAGCGCACCATCCGAGCCGAATGTAAATCCGTTAATGGAGTGAATCGGCGTCGAGAATTCGAGAACCGTTCCAGACGTGGATATCCGCCCGATTCCGGCACTTTCCAGAAACCAAAGTGCACCGTCAGGTCCACGGATAATCGAGATAGGTCCGCTGGTCCTGCCACCCGGCAGTGGATATTCCGTTATGGAACCAGAGATCGTAATGCGCCCGATTTTTCCCGATCCACCTTCAGTGAACCATAACGCGCCATCTGGTCCGGCCGTGATACTCTCCGGATAACTGCCGGCTGTCGGTAATGGGAACTCCGTGATTGCACCCGACGTCGTAATTCGACCTATCTTGTTGCCGCTTGACTCCACAAACCACAGTGCGCCGTCGGGACCGGCGGTAATTGCGAGCGGCGCGCTGTTGGCTGTTGGCAGCTGATATTCGGTAATAACCCCGGAAACTGTGATCCTTCCGACCGCGTTGGCATAGGTTCCAGCGATACTTGATTCGGTGAACCAAAGTGCGCCGTCGGGACCGGGCGTGATCGAAGTTTGGCCTCGGACGGTCGTTCGATACTCGGTGAGTACACCAGCGGTCGTTATCCTTCCAATTGAATACCAAAGAGGTTGCGTAAACCACAGCGCGCCGTCGGAGCCGGTGACGATCACGGCAGCTCCGGCATTTCCATTAGAATTCAACGGATATTCGATCATTGAACCGGACGTAGTCATGCGTCCAATACTGGGCGAACCGCCGAGAACGTCGGCTTCAGAAAACCAAAGTGCGCCGTCGGGCCCACTGGTGATGGCATAGATATCCCGGCCTGCGGGCAGAGGGTATGGGGTGAATTGTGCTCGCAACGATGTGACGGCCAGGAACGACAGCAACGTCAGGTGTAATGCGCTTCGCCAACAGCGCAAAGATGTAATGGCGCTCCGTTCATTCACTCGCATCCGACCGCGTCCCATCTGTCGGCTGCCATATCGGCCCAGTATACACGATCCTACGAGCGGGCCAATTTTACACTGGCGAACATTACAATGGCGGACGGCGTCGAGGAGAGTCGCGGAGTCTCTTCCGGTTTCTGCAGACACAGAAGAGCCGGCATGAGTGCGCTCAAGCGTGCCGCCGCCTCATCGACCGAAACCGCAGAGCCATACCGATCCCTCCGACAAACCGCAACCGCCTGTTCCACCATCCTCCCCACAGTCCCCGCCTTCGAGCGGCAATTTCTCACGTAATCCCAGCTACTTGCCGCCGCCTCTCCGATCCCCCCGCAAATTCCAATGCTAGTCTGAACCCGATGAAGCCTCATCTCTGTTCATCTGTGTCCACCGGGGGCTTCCAAAACGAATCGGTAAAATTGGATTAAAAAAATCCTAACGCTCCGGGAAAAATCGCGAGATGCGTCAAATTGGTGCCGATATTTCGGCACTCGGCCACTCGGGCGCACCCAAAACTCTCCCCGCCCGTACCGCGCCCCCTCGCTTTCCGCTCCGCATTCCGTCCGTTCTCCTCTCCCTAACTGCGCCGCCCCGCCGCCACCCTTTAAAATAGGAGTCAGAATGAGCGATCGCGATTACCCGCTACCCCCAGCAACCCTCGAATTTCTCGTCCTCTCCCTGAGGACCCAGACCGAGATGCAGATGGGCCTGATCTACGCCGGCGAAGAGGAAGACCAGCCTGAGCCCGATTTTCGGATCGCCCGGCACAGCATCGATCTACTCGCCATGCTCCAGGAAAAAACCCGCGGCAACACCACTATCGAGGAGCAGCGCCTGATCGAGAACAGCCTTACCGAACTGCGATTCCGCTATGTGCAGGCGCTCGAGCACCACCAGAAGACCGTCTCGGCTGCAACCTCTGGAACTGCCCCCGCGCCGGATCCCAACAAGGCCGCCGAGCCCAAGTCCGGCCGCACCAGTGACCATATGGAGCCGGAAGGGCAGGCCGGCGCCTAAATGGCCGTCGACCCAATTCGCATCACCGTGCTCGGCTCCGGCACCAGTGTCGGCGTGCCCACCATCGGCTGTCATTGCGAGGTCTGCACTTCCAGCGACCCCCGCGACCGCCGCCTGCGCCCCTCTATCTACGTCCGCTTCGGCGATCACGGCGTCCTGATCGACACAACGCCCGATTTCCGCCAGCAGGCCCTGCGCGCCAACATCGAGCGAGTCGATGCCATCCTGTTCACCCATTCTCACGCCGACCACATCATGGGCCTCGACGACATCCGTCCCCTCAATTTCCGCCAGGGCGGCGTCATCCCTATTTATGGCGCGGCCGAGCACATCGAAAATATCCGGCGCTGCTTCCATTACGTCTTTTCCAACCACAAGACCGAATCCTCGGTTCCGCGGCTCACCACCAACATATTCGACGGTTCGCCCATCGATATCGGCGGTCTCCAGTTCACCCCCATCCGCCTCTGCCACGGTAAAGGCACGGTCCACGGATTCCGCTTCGGACAGGCCGCGTATTTGACGGATCACAGCGATATCCCCGAAGAATCCAGGGAGCAGTTGAAGGGTTTGGATGTGCTGTTCCTGGATGCGCTCCGGCACCGCCCGCATCCCACGCACTCCACCGTCGAGCGCTCGTTGCAATCGGTCGAAGAACTCGCGCCCAAGCGCGCTTTCTTCACCCACATTTGCCACGATCTCTCGCACTCGCGCACCGAAGAGAAACTGCCGCCGCATGTCCGCTTGGCCTACGATGGTCTGGAAATCTCGGTTTCCCGGGAGGCGGCATGATTTTCCGCAGCCTCGCTGAAATACCGGCTGGTTTTGGCCCGTGCGCCATCACCATCGGCAATTTCGATGGCGTCCACGTCGGCCATCGGCAAATCCTCCGCCGCTTGATCGGAATCGCCCGCAGCGAAGGCTGGCGCTCGGCCGCCCTCACGTTCCACCCGCATCCCACTAAATTGGTCGCACCGGAACGCGCCCCGCGCTTGCTGACCACGCCCGAACAGCGCGCCCGCCTTATCGAGCAGCAGGGTGTCGACGAGGTCCTCATCCTGCCATTCGACTCGAGCGTCTCTCAACTGTCCCCGGAGGATTTCGTGCGCGAAATTCTGGTCGATAAGCTCCAGACCCGCGCCGTCTTGGTCGGAGAAAACTTTCGCTTCGGCTACCGCGCCGCCGGCGACCCACACACTCTCGAAGAGCTCGGCGCTAAATACAGCTTTGAAACCGATATCGTGCCTCCCGTTACCTGGCGCAACCGCGTCATCTCCAGCAGCGAAATCCGCCGCGCTATCGAATCCGGTCAAATCTCGCTCGCCTGCCGCATGCTGGGCCGCCCCTACGCGCTCGAAGGCGCAGTGGTGCACGGCGAGGGTATCGGTTCCAAACAAACCGTCCCAACGCTTAACTTGCAAACCAGCGCCGAAGTGCTTCCGAAAACCGGCGTCTATATCACTCGCACCCTTGACCCCGCCACCGGCCGCGAGTGGCCGTCCATCACCAACATTGGCTACCGGCCCACTTTCAATGGCCAGGGACTAACAATCGAGACCTATTTACTCGCGCCGCTCGACGGCCCAACGCCCACCGGTATTTCGGTTTCGTTCCTCCGCTGGGTGCGCGACGAGCAAAAGTTCGAAAACGCCGCCGCCCTCAAGGCGCAAATCCTAAAAGACGTCTCCCGTGCCGGCGTCTACCACCGCCGTGTGGCGCACGCACCTATGGGCGCGCGCCAATGATTGATCCATCCCACACCGGCCCCCCGCTACAGCGCAACGACTGCGCGACAATAAGAACCGGGACTAAAACCGAAGGAGATCTTCCGTGAGCTTATCCGAAGGAAAAATCCGCCACCTCAAGGCGCTCTCGAATAAAGATGGGGTCATCGCCGCTGCCGCCATGGACCAGCGGGGCAGCTTGCAAAAAGCTATCGCCGGCGCGCGAGGCATCTCCAACGATCAGGTCACTCCCGACATGATGGCCGAGTTCAAGGTCGCTGTCACGAAAGTTCTGACGCCGCACGCGAGCGCCATCCTGCTCGACCCCGAGTACGGCATCCCCGCCGCCAAGGCGCGCTCTTCCAACGCCGGCCTTCTGCTGGCCTACGAGGAAAGTGGCTACGACAACACCAAACCCGGCCGCCTGCCGGACCTGCTGCCGCACGTCTCCGCTAAGCGCATCGTGGATTGGGGCGCCGACGCCGTCAAGATTCTGCTCTACTACACGCCCTTCGATGACGCTCAGATCAATGACATCAAACATGCTTTCATCGAGCGCATCGGGGCTGAGTGCGAAGCGCAGCAGATCCCCTTCTTCTGCGAGTTCGTCGGTTACGATCCGAAAGGCGGCGATGAGAAAGGGTTCGAGTTCGCGAAAAACAAGCCTCAAGTCGTCATCGGCAGCATGCAGGAGTTCTCTAAGCCGCAATACAAGATCGACGTGCTCAAAGTCGAAGTTCCCATCAATGCGAATTTCGTCGAGGGCAGTAGCGTCTACAAAGGCCAGAAGGCCTATTCACGCCAGGAAGCCCTCAATTACTTCCGCCGCGCGGCCGAAGTCGCCAGCAAGCCGTTCATCTACCTCAGCGCCGGTGTCAGCAACGCGCAGTTCGTCGAATCTTTGAACATGGCCGCCGAAGCCGGAACCGACTACTCCGGCGTCCTCTGCGGCCGCGCCACCTGGAAGGACGGTATCCCGGTCTACGCCAAGCAGGGCGTCAAAGCACTCGAGGACTGGCTCTCCACCGAAGGCGTCAAGAACATCAACGCAGTAAACGCTGCCATCACGACCGCGAAGCCCTGGTACCAAAAAGCCCGTATTCCGCAACCCGCCCACGCATAACGTGACACACGCTTCAGCGTGCCGCGTTCACCGTCGTGTGAACGCCAGATGTCCATATTCGCACACGCGATTCCCAGCGGGACACACCGAACCCTTGGGAACTCGCCATAAAATAATGATGTGCCAATCGAATCCACTGGCCCGCCAAGTGCCGTCTAAACAGGTTCAAGGTAGGTATGCGTACCCTCTGCAATGACATCCGCTACGGTCTGCGAATGCTCGCGGCAAACCCGGGATTCACGGCAGTGGCGGTCCTGTCGCTCGCCCTCGGCATCGGCGCCAACACCTCCATGTTCAACCTGGCCGACGCCTTATTGCTGCAACCCCTACCGGTTCCACAATCCTCCCGGATCGTCCGCCTCCTCAGCACAAGCCCGTCAAACCGGTTCGGCGCCGTGTCTTACCGCGACTACATCGATTTTCGAAGCCAAACCAAGGCCTTGTCCGGGCTGCTCGCTTATGACGGCGTTCCGGTTGGCTTGGCGAAAGACCCAACATCTCTCGCCAAGCCGAAAATCGCTCTCGCAGTGAGTCCGAACTATTTCGACGTTCTCGGAATCCAGCCAGCGGTTGGGCGCGCGTTCCGCGCCGACGAAGATCGCGCGCCCGTTGTGATCTTAAGCGATGTTCTCTGGCAGTCCTGGTTCAATCGTGATCCCTCCATCGTCGGCCGTAGTGTGAGTCTGAGCAAGATCGACTTCACCGTCATCGGCATTGCACCGAAGAGCTTCCCCGGGTTGGAGCTGTTCGTGCATGAGGACCTCTACATCCCCGCCGGTACCTTGGCTCTTTTACGCCCAAAGCCAAAAGCGGACCTGGAACAACGCGACCAGCTTTCATTCAACGTCTATGGCCGCCTTGCTCCGGGACACACGGCCGAAGAAGCGCAGGCCGAGCTTCAGGGCGTCGCATACAATCTGGAGCGGGCCTATCCCGGTACAAACCGCGGGCGCGGTGTGCTCGCTATGCCGGAGATGAAAGCGCGTGTCGCCATTGAGTACGACAATTTATTGAACGTGGAGATTTTGCTCGGAATCGCCGCCGCGGTCTTGCTCATCGCCTGTGCCAATGTCGCCAATATGCTGCTTTATCGCGGCCGCGCAAGAGCGCGCGAGATCGCGATCCGTCTGGCGGTTGGCGCGAGCCGCAAGCGTTTGTTCCAACAGCTCATCACGGAGAGTCTACTGCTGGCCACCATCGGCGGCGGCTTCGGTCTGTTGCTGGTCCTCTTCAGCATTGATTTCATCGCCTCGCTGCGGTTGCCTACGTCGCTTCCCATTTGGCTGGTCGCGCGGCCCGATGTCCGCGTTCTCGTATTCGCGTGCGCAACCACGCTGGCGAGCGGTATTATTTTCGGCGTTGCACCGGCGCTATATGCGCTTCGATCGGATGTAAATACCACGTTGAAATCGGGCGACATGGCGCCCGCACACAGACGCCGCTGGTTGGGAGGGCGCCAAGCGCTCGTCGTCGGCCAGATCGGGATTTCCATGCTGCTTCTGGTTTCGTCGGGGCTATTGATCAAGGATTTCTCGGCGCTAACGGCGGCCCGGCTGGGTTTTCGCGTCGATCATGTTCTCGTCTTGGAAGTCGATCCTGCGATGGCCGGGGATAACGAAGCGCAAGGAACTGCTTTTTATCGTCAACTGCTGGAGCGCGTGCGGGCTCTCCCGGGCGTGCGCTCGGCCGCTTTCGGGCAACACATCCCTTTGGGCTTTTCGTCTTCTGATCGCAAGATTTCCGTCGAAGGCTATCAATTGCCGGCCGATCGGCCGACGACCACAGTGTCCTCCAACATTGTTAGCGACCAATATTTCGCAGTCATGCAGATCCCGATAATCAAGGGGCGTGCTTTCGACGGCCGCGATCTGGCATCCTCCCCACACGTCGCGATCATCAATCAAGCGATGGCCGATAAATATTGGCCGAACGGCAACGCGATCGGCGGCCGTTTTCAAATCGAGGGCCGGGAAACTCTTCAGGTGATCGGAATCGCCAAGACGATCAAGTATCGCGATCCCAATGAACAAGCGCTGCCGTTCTTATATCTGCCACTCTCACAGCAGTATTCGAGTTTCATGACGCTGCACGTGGAAACAGCCGGCGATCCTGCGGCCATAACCGAGCCTGTCCTGGCCGAGATCCGCAGCTTGGATGCCGGCATGCCCGTATCGGACGTCCAGACATTGAAGCACTTCTTCGAAGACGGCGCGCTTTTTGCAACGCGGCTGGTCATGCAGATTGTGACAGCCATCGGCCTGCTTGGCCTGCTGCTCGCTCTGACCGGATTATACGGCGTCATCGCATACTCGGTCAGCCGCCGCACGCGCGAGATCGCAATTCGCATGGCCATCGGAGCCGACGCGGGCGCCGTCGCGCGCTTGGTTCTTCGTCAGGGATTCTATCTAGTGCTCATTGGCTCGGCCGTTGGATTTTTGCTGGCTGTATCGGCTGGCAAACTTCTGCAGAGTTTGCTGACAGGCGTGAGCGCACACGATCCGCTCGTGTTCGCGATCGTGCCGTTGCTCCTGGCCGCTGTCAGCCTGTTGGCGTGTTACGTTCCGGCGCGCCGCGCGGCCCGCGTCGATCCGATCGAAGCCCTTCGGCAAGACTAATGGCGCTCGTGACGCGTGCCGCTTTTAAACCCGCGTGAACGCAGTGCCGGCAGTATCGTGAATTTTCGCGCCTTCCCACTGCGCCACGACTGCGGTTGCCATGCAATTGCCAATGACGTTGACCGCGGTGCGGGCCATGTCCATCACGGCGTCGGCCCCCAACAGCAGCGCGATGCCCGAAACGGGCAAGCTGAACGAGGCCACCGTTCCGGCCAGCACCACGATTGCGGCCCGCGGCACTCCGGCGACGCCTTTGCTCGTCAGCATCAGCGTGAGCAACATGAGTAGTTGCTGGCTGATAGGCATGTGAATGTTCGCCGCTTGCGCGATGAACACGGAGGCCAGCGAAAGATAGAGCGCGCTCCCCATCAGGTTAAAGCTGTAGCCGGTGGGCAGCACGAACGCGACGATATGCGGCGGCGCTCCGATCGCTTCCATGTTCTCGAGCGCCAGCGGCAGCGCGGCTTCGCTCGAGGCGGTGGAAAACGCGATGATGCTGGGTTCGCGAACCGCGCGCAGAAACGGACCCAGTGGAACGCGCGCCAGAATCGCCGAGGCGCCCAGAAAAAGAACGATGAACAAGATCAGCGAAACGTACAACGTCAGGACCAGCTTTCCCAATCCGAGCAGCACGCCGACGCCGTTCGTTCCGATCGCGTGCGCCATGGCAGCGCCGACGCCCACCGGCGCCAGGTACATGACATATTTCGTGTAGCGCAGCATTACGTCGGCGAGCGAATGGCAGAAGCTGACCACCGGTTTCGCTTTATCTCCAATGGCTGCGCAAGCGGCTCCGAATAGAAACGAGAAAACCACGATTTGCAGCACGTCGCCGCGCGCCATGGCGTCGATGACGCTGGCGGGAAACGTGTGTTCCAACACGCCGCCGAACGTGGGCGGCGGCTGCGAAACTGCGGCGCCGGCCTGCGCCGCTTCGAGCGTCAGGCCTTCCCCAGGCCGCACCAGGTTTACGGCAATTACTCCAATGAAGAGTGCGAGCGTGGTCAGAACTTCGAAGTAGACCAGCGCCTTCACCCCGATCCGGCCCATGGTTTTGATACTGCCTGTTCCCGCGATGCCGTAAACGAGAGTCCCAAAAATCAGCGGCGCGATGATGGACTTGATCAGGCGCAGAAAAACATTGGCCAGCGCCAGCATCCAGTCCGCTTTCGCCACGCCGGGGTAGAACGCGCCCAGCACGATGCCGATCACCATCGCGATGAAGATCCAGCCGGTGAGGGACAGCCTTTTCAACGCTCTCCCCATTTCAGTTTTTGACGCAGCACGTCGAAAAAGAACAGCTTCGGCGGGCGCACCAGCAGCACGCGATGATCGGAGCAACGACAAACAACGCGATCTTCGCTCAACAGAGGTTCACCGACCTGGCCATCCACGGTGAGGAACGATTCATGGTCGGCCGCGTGCGAGACCATCTCGATGACGCTTGTCTCGGGGACCAGCACGGGACGATTGGTCAGCGTGTGCGGGCAAACGGGCGTGATGCAAAGCGCCGCCACGGCAGGAAACACGATAGGGCCTCCCGCCGATAGCGAATAGGCGGTAGAGCCGGTGGGGGTCGCGACGATCAGCCCATCGGCCTTGAAGGTGCTGACGTACTGTTTGTCGACGTAAGCCTCCACATCGATCATGCGCGCGAACTGGGTTTTGGCGATCACGATATCATTCAGCGCCTCGTACGATTTGATCGCTTGTCCGCGCCGTATCAAGTCGCCATACAGCATGCTGCGCGGCACGATACGCTGTTGGCCCTGGAAAGCGCGTTCCAGTTCCGGATAGAGCTGATCGAGCGTAATGGCTGTGAGGAAGCCGAGCCCGCCGAGATTGACGGGCAGCAAGGGAATTTCGCGGCCGGCCACGGCGCGCGCCGCGGCGAGTAAGGTGCCGTCGCCTCCGAGCACAATGATCAGTTGCGCGCCTTGCGGCACCTCGGAGCGTCGCAGGCCACTGGTGAGGCCTATGTAGATGGCGGCTTCTTCGTCCAGCCGCGTTTCGATGCCGCGCTGCTTCAGCCACTCGACGAGCGTGGGCACGATGCTTGAGGCATGCGGGATCCCGGGCTTAGCCATGATCCCGATGACTTTAATGTCTGGCATATAAGAGGAATTCCTGGTTGCCTTCCGCGCCGAGAACCGGGCTAGGAATGACGCCGGTCTGAAACCCAAGCCGGCACACGGCGTCCTCGACGCGCTCGCAGGCCTGGCGTTGCAACGCCGGATCGCGAACAATTCCACCTTTACCCACTTGATGCCTTTCGAGCTCGAATTGCGGCTTTACCAGGATAACCATTTCAGCATTGCTGACGAGCAAATCGGCGACTGCGGGAAGAATCATGGTGATCGAGATGAAGCTCACGTCCGCGACAGCGAGATCGATAGGCTCGGGGACCTCGCGTCGGCTCAGATAGCGCGCATTCACCTGCTCGCGAACGATGACGCGCGGATCGTTGCGCAATTTCCAGTCAAGCTGACCGGTTCCGACATCGACGGCGTAAACACGCGCGGCGCCGTGCTGTAACAGGCAGTCGGTGAAGCCGCCGGTGGAGGAGCCCACATCCAGGCAGATCTTATTCTGGACGGAAATATGGAAGTGATCGAGGGCGGCTTCGAGCTTGAGACCGCCGCGCCCGACGTAGCGCGGTTTTTCAAGCAGGTCGACGCGGCTATCGGCTGCGACATCGCGGCCTGCCTTGTCCATCCTTTGGCCATTGACGAGCACTTCACCGGCCAGGATCAGGGCGCGGGCTTTTTCGCGCGAGGGCACGAGCCCGCGTTCGACGAGAAGCTGATCGAGTCGCACGGTTCTGCGCTAGGCCTGCCGGTGGACGATGAAATCGGCCAACTCGCGCAAGCGCTCGGCGCGTTCGTCGAGCGGCCGTAAGGCGAGATGCGCCGCCAGGCGTTCTCTTTCGGCCATTTCGCGCGAGCGCTCCACGCCGTAGACCGCCGGAAACGTGATCTTCTTCTGCTGGGCGTCCTTGCCGGCGGTTTTGCCAAGCGTTTTCGAAGACTGCTCAACGTCCAGCACATCGTCCACGATCTGGAATGCGAGCCCGACATGTTCGCCGTAGCAGGACAGCGCAGCCAACTGCTCATCGTTCGCACCGGCGTAGATACCGCCCATGCGCAGACTGGCGCGCAACAGGGCCCCGGTTTTGGCCGTGTGGATGGCTTCGAGCAGCAGAGCGTCGGGATGTTTTCCTTCGCCTTCGATATCGTGCACCTGCCCGCCGATCATGCCTCCCACCGTCCCGGCGGCGACCGCGAGTTCTTCCACCAGCCTGGCGCGGCAGGCGGCATCGCATTGTAGTTGAGCCAGCACCTGGAAAGCTAATGTCAGCAAAGCGTCGCCGGCGAGAATAGCCATCGCCTCGCCGAAGACTTTATGGCAGGTGGGCAGGCCGCGGCGCAGATCGTCGTTGTCGAGCGCGGGTAGATCGTCGTGAATGAGCGAGTACGTATGGATCAGTTCCAGCGTGCAGGCGGTCTGTTGGACGCCGTCCGGGAAATCGCAGACGGATTCGGCGGCCGCAATACAAAGGATAGGCCGGATGCGCTTGCCTCCGGCGAACAAGCTGTAGCGCATGGCTCTGTGGATGGATTCGGGTGGCGTTGACTCCGCCGGAACAACGCTTCGGAGCGTTTCATCCACGGTGTGCTGTTGGTGCGCGAGGTATTCAACGAGCGTCATGCTTTATCCGGCCGGAACGGCTCCGGCTGTACTTTATCGCCCTTTCGGACCAGCACCTCGATACGCGTTTCGGCCTCCTCCAACTGCTTGCGGCAGGTTTCGCTCAGGCGCATGCCTTTTTCGAACAGCTCGAGGGCGCGTTCCAGAGGCAGATCGCTGGACTCCATTTCCTTGACGATTTGCTCGAGTTCTTGCAGGCCGCTTTCGAAGCTGGCGGCGGGCTTCTCTTCGCCGGGCATTTCCTTATTCTAGCGGCTGAGGGGCGGAGGGCAGCGGCGGTGGCCGGTGTAGTTGGTTGGTGTGGTTGAGCTTGGGCGAGAGCGGCGGGTTGTGATTGGCCGGCGACGCGCTCCGGACGCTCACCGCGCCTCTTCGAACCTTCCCGCCGCGCAGAATCCACCAGAATGCTGCGCATCGGCTTGGCCGCCCTATCGTCCGCTGCGGTCAGCCTTACTTTACATAACTATCGAACCGGACAAATCACTTGCTAATTAAAGCGGACTTGACGTGCTACCAACAGCATTCCGTTCTTGTACCCGCGCCGCGCAATTTTCCTGGATTCTGCGCCATCTCTCGTGAGGGACGTCCAATGGGAAACGCACACCCGAATTCAAGAATCGTGGCCCGATCTGCGGCGGGAAACAATGTGACAGCGCCTATGCGAGCGGGACGCGGCGGCATCAGCATCACTCCGTCGCCGCAATCGAGTCTCGCCACGCCGCGGTGAAAGCCATGAGAATAAACAAGCGCACCGCGGTCGTATTGCTGGGAATGGCCTACCCGCTCCTGTGTCTTGCCGATGTTACCGGCAACATCACGCTTACGAACGGACAACGGTTCAGTTTCGATTCGGGAACGGTAGTCTCGCCGGGAGGCGACCTGCTCTGGAACGGCTCGACTCTTACACCGCAGGGCTCTGCGACCGCGGCAATCTATGGGTTCTTCGGTACGCAGGCGACGTACAACACGGTGACCCAAGATCTCATCGCCAAGATTCCATCGAGTGTGTTTTCACAGAATCCCTTGCCGGCGGCCGGATTGGTTCAAATGCCGATTCTCATCGTGAAGACCAATGGCGGCAACTACGCGAAAGCCCTGGTGGCGTCCGATAGCGGAGGATCGATCACGTTCCAGTTCGATACCTTCACATCCGGCGGCAGCGGTGGTGGAGGCGGCGCGGGCGGCGGATCGTTGACCGCAGTGGAGAATGCCGCGACCAACCTGGTGCCCGGGCTGCCAAACTCGCCGATTGCCCAAGGTGCGCTGTTCGTAGTGAAGGGAACCGGGCTGGGACCCGCAAATGTCGTGGTTGCATCGTCGTTCCCGCTGTCGACAACCATTGGCGGCACCTCCGTCTCTGTGACGGTCAACGGCACCACGGTCCAGTGCATCATGTATTACTCGCTGGCGACGCAGGTGGCGGCGATTTTGCCGTCGAAAACGCCGACTGGCACAGGAACTCTCACCGTGGCCTACAACGGCCAGACCGCCGGCACGACTCCGATTACGGTTGTCCCGAGCAATATCGGCATATTCACGCTGAATACAACCGGATCCGGCGACGCTGTGGCGACACTGCCGGCGACGAACACGGTGGTCTCTCCGACCAATGCCCCCATGCCCGGCGAGACAGTTACTCTCTGGGGGACGGGCCTGGGGCCGGTGAGCTTCGACGAAACGCAGCCCGCGCAGCAGGTCAACATGACCGGTATTCCGCTGCAGGTCTTCATCGGCGGCAAACAGGCCAGCGTGTTGTTTCAGGGCCGCAATGCGTGCTGCACCGCGGTAGACACGATTTACGTGGCAGTTCCGCAGGGGCTGACGGGTTGCAACAACCCGGTGATCCTGCAGATCGGCAACTACATCAGCAATACGACTTCGATTCCGATCGGCACCAGTGGACGCAATTGCGTCCCCAACAATCCCAACCAGTCGGTTACTGGAGCTTCCGGAAACCAAGGCTTCGGCGGCTTTTCACTGGTACGCACGGTCGTGAATATTGCGGCCATCGGTCCAGCGCCTGCTCAGTCCACCAAGTCGGACCTGATAGGGGGCTCGTTTGAAAAGATCATCACTAATAGCAGCGCGCCCCCGCCACAGGGATCGCAGATCGACACGCAGGCCTACGGTTCGTGCGCTGTGACGGTGACGGCTGGCAACACCACCGCCGGCTCGAACAACCCGACCATCCAAGGATTGGATGCGGGACAGGTTACAGTCACCGGCCCGGGACTCGGAACCCGCACGCTTGGCAAAAGCGCGACGTCTGGGCTGATCATCTATCAGCTGCAGCTTGATAATACCGCTACGACTTTTACGGAAGGAAACTACACGTTCACGGGCGCCGGCGGACCGGATGTCGGCCCATTCACGGCGACCTATGCGATGCCGCAGCCGTTGGTTTGGACCAATCAGGCCGCGCTCGCGACGGTGAACAGGGCCGATGGCGCCACGGTGACCTGGACAGGCGGCGATCCAAACGGCTACGTAACCATCACGGGGCAGAGTATCTATACCGGATCGAGCGCCGCTACAAGTGCGTCGGCTTCCTTCACCTGCGTAGCGCGGGTGAGTGACGGCAGTTTCACCGTTCCGCCGATCGTGTTGCTTCAGCTTCCGCCCAGCGGTTCGACGGCTGGAGTCACGATTCCCGGGAGCCTGGGTGTCACGAGCACCGGCACCAACGTCACGACGCTCACCGCTTCCGGAATCGCAGAGGGCGGCATCGGGAGCCTATTCAGCTACGTGCAAACCGCGACCTATCAGTAACGTTCTGGCCGCGGGCATTCCGGTTGTTCGTCGAGGTACAAGCGGGGCTCGAAAGCGGAGCACTTTCCTCTGCGACCTTCCCGAAGGAGACCTGGCGCACGAACCGGCCCACCGGCCTGATCCTGTTGGGGCACGGCAATGAAGGCTACAAACGCATCAGCATCACACCGTCGCCTGAATTCAGTCTGGCGACCATTCGCCTGTCTGATTCCGCGGACCTTTGACGTTGCTGATGACTGCGGGCCACTGCTGCGGTGGCGTGTCGCCGTCTGGATGTTGAGGTGCATTTGATAACGGCTTCGATTCCCGTTAGCGCTACCAATGTTTCAATAACTTAGAAGTTGATCCGGCCCGATTCCCGTTAGTTCGGTTGCCCATAGCGGGCTGATGAGCAGGTTCCGCTCACACATTGCTCACACAATTTCGTAATTCTGCAGGTGACACCCTGATTGAAGGGGTGGGGGCGCTGGCAAGCGGTTCACTCGGTCGCTCGGCGTCGAGACCGTTCCTCGTACGCGCCTGCGGCCGTAACTGCCAAGCGTAGATTATCGTTTCCTCGACCGAGGCAGGTTTCCCTCGGCATCGATTCCTGGCACCGGCCCCCCGAGGGTTTGCTTAAGGCGTACGCGGTCGCCCGATTTCCAGGCTTCGATGATCTGCCTGCCCTTTTCGCTGATGTTAACGGTGTACGTAACGATCTGCCAGTTGTTGTTCGCCTTTTGCTCCATCGACGCCAAACCCGCAGCGATCAAGCGGCCAAAGTGTAGTAGGCCATCACCGGAAACGACAAGAAAATCTTTACTGCAGCCGTTCAGAAACAGAAGACGATCGACAGCGTCGAGATCGAACGCTCGGCTAAGCGCCACCAACATTGACTTGTAGGCGTAAATCGCGTCAACGGGAATATAACCCCTGTGGTATTTTGCATGGCAACTGGGACACAAAGCGATCAAGTTTTCTGGATCGTCGCCGCCTCTCTCCGACACTTGATACATATGATGGAGATCCAACGCGAGTATGTCTCTACAGGTTGGAACCGCGCACCGATAGCCAGCCTCCGTCAGTACGAGCGTTCGAACCTTCTGACTGAGGTTCTTTCGTTCAACGGGACCGGTTTTTGTTTTTGCCATGTGGGACTGCGACCTCTTTTGCCGGATTCAGTATCTTGGCCAGAGTTGCCTTCGGGAGTCGCCGAAAGAGGTTGCTCCACTCAAACATTTGTTTCTTGCCGTCATCGTCAAAGTGATGCCGTACCAAATCCCCTTGCCGAAGCCGATTGAGGTGATAGTCGAGTGCTTGCGAGGTCGCAAATCCAAATTTCGCCATGAGATATTCGCGCGTTCGTGGCTCCTCGCATTCCTTGAGAATCTGACGAGCCTGTTCGCTCGGGATGCTCTCGCGGACGAACTTTTCAACCACTTCCTTATTGGAAATGCTGGCTATGGTTTCCAGCGCGCCAACGCGGTCCTTGATTTCGATCAACTCGGCTCTCAACTCAGCGGATGAAACTTCGAGGTTGTCCTTCTTACTCGGCTTGGGCTTCATCGTTTTGCCCGAGGTCCGGGTTGCTCGTCGCTGTCTACGAGGCCGAAGTCGTGTAGGTCAAACAGCCTGACGCGTTTCTTATCGCCGTTCACTTCCATCAATCCCATCGCGGTGCATCGCTGGGCCAACGCAACTAGGTTGTTCGGGCTCATTTTGCAGGCTATTCGCACCTGATCGATCGAGGCAGTTCCGTCGAGCATTTGATACGCCGCGCGCGATTTCTCGTCGGGCAGTGCTTCCAGTAGAAGGTGCTTCACGGCGGTGAACGACGCGGCGCGCGTCCAGTTGCGAATGTCCTTCAGAACTTGCAAAAGTTCCTCATCATTCATCGGTGTCGTCCCCTTCGAAGAAGTTGGCCGGGATTGAGATGGCGAGTTTCGGTCGCTTGCCATCGCCGGAGAGTAGCTTGTGTTCGGAAAGACGTTTTACCAAGGTGCTGAGATCACCCTGGTTGATCGCGGTCTCATTCCGGATCTCTGTTTGTGTCCGAGATCCGTCCATGAGCAGGATCGAACTCGCTTTTCTTTTGCTATTCCCGACAAGTTGCCTCAGCTGATCGCGGAACTTTTGGTCGCGCGCTGCTATTGCGGGCTCGGCCATGAGGCGGACGAGATCGCGGATCTCGCTGACGGCCTTAAATAACTCCGACTGATCTTCCATTTCATTTCTCGTGCTCAAAAAAATCGGGCGGGATAGCGATCACAAGTTTCGGATGCTTATCGTCGCTGGCCAACAATCCCTGCGCGCGCAGCGACTTCACGAGCTTGCTCAGATTGCCTTGATCAATCCCTGCTTCTTTGCATAGGACTGATTGGCTTCTCGCGCCGTCCATCAGCAACACTGCCTTTGCTGCGAGCCTGCTCTTCCCGACGGCATCCCGCAAACTCGATCTAAGTTTTTCGTCCCGTTTCGCTAACGCCGGCTCCGCCATAACGCGCAAAAGATCGCGCATTTCGCGGAGTAAATCGATTTGTTCGTTCAATGTTGTCCTTTCCTCCGGCGATGACGCTGGATTCGGAGACCGACAAAACTGTGGGGGAGACCTATTACATAATGTATTCGAAATGTTCTCGGGTCGCAAGGCCATCCGCTCCGGACGCGATTGGACTTGCTCACACTACAGGTCTCCGTGGCGACCACCATGCGAAAAAGGTCGGCCCCGCTCGACGTAGAATCAACTACTTAGGGCCGGTTCGGACTGGTTCAGACGACTTGATTCGGGTTCGATTCCCGTTAGCGCTACCATCGTTTCATCAATTACAGCGTTTTTGATCACACCTGATCACACATTTTGAAATTCTGCGGCTATAGCTGCCTTCAATGGGGGCATTTTCACAGGCGTAATGCCAGTGGGTCGGATGCGCCGTACCCTTCGATCTCAAGAGCTTTGAGCAGATTCTCGATAAGTTGCTGCCTTTTCTCGGGCTCCATGGCCGCGAGGTTCTGCATCTTCCACCGGACGGCTGGAAGCTGTTCCACGTGAGGAATGCCGAGGAGTTCCCATTCCGGCTGGCCCCGCTTGAAGGAAGCGAGGAACTTGCGGTGTTCAGCGGGCATCTTGCCGACGAGTTCAGCGATGAGGTCTTCGCGGACCTTCAACAACTCTTCCAGCGTGACCGGACCTTCCGTCATCCCGGCGAAGCCCCGCTCGAATTCCTGCGTGATGTCCTGACGAGCCGGCGCGAGCACTTCCGCCATCGGCCGGTTGTGGCTGATGACGTAGACGACGAAAGCCGTTCGGAGTTTCTCGCTGACCCCTTCATTCGACAGAAGGTCGCGTACGTCAAACAAGTCGCGCGGATGCTGGCGGTCGAGCGCCGCGACAAGCTTGCCCGCGAAGAGGTCGGCAAAGTTGACGACCTGAATTTCGGCAAAGCCGAAGGCCGCTTCGACCGCCTCGGAGACCGATCGAGTTTCGGGCTCGTAGACGCAGCCGCGCAGGACAGCCGCCACCTCGATTTTGATCTGAACACCATCGAGTTCCACGAAGTGCTTGCTTATGATCCTCTCTTCTTTCAGCTTTGAAGAGGTTACGCGGACGCCGGGAAGACCATTCTGGATGCGCTCCGCTATTCGTCTCATCGCCCCATCAATTTCGGCAAGCGATGTCTTGCGGTCGGCCACGGGCAAATAGGTCAGATCGATATCTACGGAAAGGCGCGGCATGTTCCGGACGAAGAGATTGATGGCCGTGCCGCCCTTTAGGGCAAAGCAGGTTTCCTCCGCCACAAAGGGAAGGACGCCGATCACCAGGGCGGCCTGCCGCCGATATTGTTCAGACGCCGGCATCCATCTTCTCCGGGATCGTGATGTTATATTTCGGGTCGAGCTTGCCGCCGCGTACCAGCATGCGCTTGCCCTTGCCGAGGTCGATAGATGAGCGGTCTATCTTCGGCAGCCAAGTATGATCGTGGCGCTCGGCGAACCAGAAGAACAGGCGTTTCACCTTGATGCTCTTGCAGTCTGTAAGAAGCCCCTGAAGGCGTCGCGGGCTCAGATTCCTAAGTCCCTCCATGAGGACGTCCACCTGGTGGAAGGTTTCGCGCTTTGGGATTTCGCCGAGAAGTTCGAGTACGGCGCGTTCCGCAGTGGACATCATCAATGGGTACTTCCATTTGCCCTGCTGTTGTGTAAAGCCGCTGTCCTCCGCGGTCTTCTGCGGGGAGTCTCCTTTTGTGAAGAAAGCAGGGACGTCGCGGTTCCTGAAAAGCCTGCGCGCGTTATGCAGGACGAGCTTTGTGTCGACGGGCACGCGCGAGATCCATCCCGGCAAGACCACGTTTGAATAAAGGTGTGCCTCCCGTGAACCCGCTGATGAGACGTAATGGCTAAATCCCTGCAGCTCTAGCGCAGTCCGCGCGCCCGCCGCCACCGGAAGGTTTTCAAGCGCATTGAGTGAGATGACGAGCTGCTGCCAGGGAACGGACGAGAGGTTATCGGGCACAGCCGGCCTGCAAAAGACGCCGCGGGCCAGAGTATGAAGCCAGCCATGCATCACGTATTTGCGCCGGAGCTGGCGCGAAACGCCGTGCCGTTCAAGCCAGCTAGAATCAACAACCATCCCTTCCGGGAGGCCCTGCTGAAGCCAGTTTAGCTTTCCTTGAGTTTGACTACCCACGGTTTACAAAATACACTATGTTCAAACCAAGGCGCAAGTTTAAAATATTTGAAATATGTAAACCTAGGGTTTACAAATATTATAGTCTTCAAACTGGTATGTTCTGGTGCAGGGCATAAACGCGCTTTATAATCCTGTTTTCATCTTTAAAGGAAGCGGCCGTGATATCCATGCCGGCTGCCAGGAGGTTTGAGCCATGAGTGTGGCGGAGCGTGAAGGCTTACGCTTTTTGGCAAGCTTCAGGCGTCGACAAAGCGCGGAGACGGAGCTACCGCAGAAGTGCGATACGGGTGCGGGCATCCTGGGTCCAAATGTGATTTGGGCCCATTGCCTTGAGGATCGTCTCGTAGGAATCGTGCAAAAGCGGCGCGGCTTCGGTATTCTTACCCTGGCGCGCCAGGGATTCGCCGAGGCGGCTGGCAAGGACCGCGTTCTGAACTTCGTCCTGGCGATGTTCGCGATAGAACCGCAAAGAGCCTCGATATTCGGCCTCGGCCAGTTCAAATTTTCCGGCGGCCGTGTGAACCTGTCCACGCAGCTCATTCAGGCCCGCCAAATAAGACTCGGAGGTAGACCCTCCTATTGCCGCGATCTGCGCCCCGGCAGACTGAAACGCACGTTCCGCTTCCGCGTAATTCCCGCGAAGCCCGTTGGTGAGCGCCAGCCATTCACGAATATTGATCGTAAAGACGGAATCGTTTCCGTGCTCGAATGGCCGGATGAAGTCTAACGCCGCGTGGTAGCCTTGGGCGGCGCGCTCCAGGTCCTTGCGCTCCAGGAAGAGCCGGGCGCGGTCGCGCAGCAGAGCCACGTATTCGTAACCTTTCGGGCCGGGCCGCGCATCGCTGGTTGCGATCGCCTCGGAGAGATATTTTTCCGCATCCTCAAAATGTCCCGCCTTCAGATTCGTCGTTGCGAGCACGCTGAGACCTACCAGCGTGGGCCCGTCATTTCCATAGAGTTCGCGGCTGAGTTCTAACGCGCGGTGCATGGGTTGTACTTGCTCGGCGAAAGATTTGCCGTTCTGGCTTCTGCTAACGCCGAGATAGTTATAGGCACTCATGAGAGCTTCTCGATTCTGGCGCCCCGGCGCTTTTTCTAAAATGCGAATCGCGGATGCTGCGTCTCGCTCCGCTTCGGTGGCCTGCTGATTCCTGTACTCCACCCCCGCCAAGTCCACATACAGCATTCCCAGGGAAGTATCATCCGCCCGAGCTACCGGAAGTTGCTTTTCGAGCGCAAGCTGTAGCTGAGTGCGCGCCTCGGCGTGTTTAGACAGGACAGCATACATACGCCCGATGGTGCGGCGCAAGCGAATCTCTACTTGCGGATCACTGCCGAAATAAGAGCCGATGCGATCGCGCATTTCATCCACGACATCGAGCAGAGTAACCGAGGCTCCTTTGCTTTTGAGCGAGTTGTACCAGCTCGGATCCGCCGCGCCCAGCATGTCGTTGAGGAAGGTGTTGATTTGTTCCGCACGGCGGCCTTCGCGCCGCGCGACGTTTGCCTGATACACCGAAACGGCTGTCGCGGCGGCTAGTCCGATTGTGAAAATCGCTACAGCCGCGACCGCAACCCGATTGCGGCGAACGAACTTTGCCGCGCGATACAAGCGGCCGGCGGGCTTGGCCATTACGGGACGGCCTTCGCGGTATCGAGCCAGATCGTCGGCGAGCGCTTGCACCGTGGCATAACGGCGTCCCGGCTCGGGATCCACCGCCTTGGTCGCGATTGCGGCCAGATCCCCGGCGAGCACCTTTTGTGCACGGTCTAAGGAGAGGCCGCGAAGTGCTGCCGCCTCGGCCGTCACCGCCGAGGCGGGAGCCGCCGGTGCGCAATCGCCGGAAGCCCGCCGCAGCGCATCGGTGATCGACTCGGAAGCGCCGAAAGGGGCTGCGCCCGTAATCAGCTCATAAAGGATCACACCGGCGGAAAAAACGTCGCTCGCGACGCCGGCCGGCTCGCCGCGCAATTGTTCGGGGCTGGCGTAAGCGGGCGTTACGGCATGCAGCGAGGTGGTTATCGCATCGGCTTCCACCAGCTTGGAAGTACCGAAATCGAGAAGCTTCGCCCGCCCGTCATGCGTTACGAGAATATTCGCCGGCTTCAGGTCCCGATGCACTACCAGTTGGCGATGCGCGTAATCGACGGCATCGAGCACCTGCCCAAACAGGGAGAGCCGATCGTCGAGCGGCAAGCGATGTGCGTCGGAGTAGGTGTCGAGAGGCTCACCCTCGATCAATTCCATGACGAGGTACGGCTCTCCTTCGGCTGTCATGCCGCCATCGAGCAGGCGCGCGATATTCGGATGATTCAGACGGGCCAGAATCTGGCGTTCGGAAAGGAAGCGCTCGCGATACCATTCTGAGCGCAGCGAGCCGCGCAGTACCTTGATAGCCACCTCGTGGCGGAACTGTCCGTCGTCGCGATGGGCGCGGTACACCGTTCCCATGCCGCCGGATCCCAGGATTTCGTCGCACTGATAAGCTCCGAACCGAGGCAATACGGGGGTGCCGACGGGCGGAAGCGACGCACTCCACGCACGGTAGCTGTCGAGAAGCGCCTCTACTTCCGCGCGCAGCCCGGCATCGCCGGCACAGGCCGATTCCAGGTATTCAGGGCCTCGTTCCAATGCGGCGTGGAACAGATCCTCAACCAGTCGATAGCGGCGTGCTTGCGTCGGGACTGGTTGGGCCGGGATTGGTTCCGCCATGAGCGGCCTCCCCTCAGAGAAGGCGCGAACCGGCGGAATTTTGTTCGCCGGATTGGGATCCCGCTGCGCCTTTATGCAAGCGATGATAAAGCCAGGAGAGCGCGAAATTCACGTCCCGGTCGACTCGCGCCCGCGATTGTTCCAGCAATTCTGCCGCTTCCATCGAGGTGGCGCCGAGAAAGAACCGGATTTCGAGGGTGCGAACCTTAGCGGGGTCCAACTCCGCGAGTTCGTCCAGGGCGCGATCCAGGTCGAGCAATTCGGGTGATGCGGCGTCAACCCAGGCCAATTCGGGCGCAAGCACGACGCGTTCGGGGCACTCGCCACGTTTCTTAGAGGCATCCCGGCGCGCATAATCCACCAGGATGCGGCGCATCAGCTTGGCAGCAAAAGCGTAAAAATGCTCGCGGCTGCCGTACTCGACGCTCGCATTTTTCATCAGCCGCAGGAAAACTTCGTTCACCAGGGCCGTGGCTTGCAAAGCATGGCTGGGACGCTCGCCGCGCAAATACGATTCGGCAATCGTATGCAGGCGGTCATAAACCGCCGGCGCCAGCTGCTCGAAGGCGGTTTCGTCGCCCCGGCGCCAGTCAGCGAGCAACTGCGTAATATTCGCCGACGCCGGGTCCATCGCCGGATGTTAACACACTATCGGTTCGGGGACTCTGTTTTGGTTCTAGATCTGTTCTAGATCGGCCCCGCGCGAGCAATTTTCCCGGATTCTGCGCCATTTCGAGTAAGGAAAGAGGATTCGACCGCCGCAAATGTCACGTAAGACAAATTGATCGGTGTTGCGGAAAGGGAACTCTATGCGCAGCTACGCCAAAATTCTTCTATGTCTCGCCGCCTCGATTCCGGCTGATGCCCAGGTGATCTCGGCCGTCGCCGGAACCGGCATGCAGGGTTACCGCGGCGATGGCGGCGCGGCGGCAGATGCCTGGATCTCGATGACTACCGGGATCGCTTTCGATAGCGCCGGCAATTTATATTTCGCCGATAACGGCAACCGCGTGGTCCGGCAAGTGAACACGTCGGGAATCATCAATACATTCGCCGGAAACTTTCAGTTGTTCTTCGGCAACAACGGAGACGGAGGACCCGCGACGAACGCCATCCTGGGATTCCAAAGCTCTGTGTTTTACGGCCTGGCGGCCGATAAATCCGGCAACCTGTACATTTCCGATAGCAGCAATGGTATCGGGAGGGTCCGAAAAGTAAACTCGTCGGGAATCATCAGCACGTACGCGGGCGGCGCATCGCCTATCTCGGGCGGCGACGGAGGCCCAGCCACCAGCGCGGGATTAATGACCGCCGCAGGCCTGGCGGTTGATAGCCAAGGCAACCTCTATATAGCCGACACGGTGGGTGAGCGTATTCGCAAAGTGAATACCGCGGGAATCATCAGTACCGTAGCGGGTACAGGCGCCGCGAACTACTCAGGCGACGGAGGCCCGGCCGTCAATGCCACTCTGAGCGTCCCGGTAGGCGTCGCCGTGGATGCCCAAGGGAATCTGTACATCACCGAAAAGGGGAATGTTTTGTACGGACCGCGCGTCCGGAAGGTGGACACCTCGGGAAACATCAGCACCGTGGCCGGCAACGGAAAGACGGGCTTTGCCGGCGACGGAGGGTCCGCGCTCAACGCGGAATTCGGAATCAACCTGCAGGGAATCGCGGTGGACAACGCGGGCAATATATACATTGCGGACTCCGGGAACGGCCGCATCCGGAAGGTCGATACGTCCGGGAACATCACGAGCATCACCGGCAATGGTCCTGGCGGGTCAAGCGTCAACGGCGGACCTGCGAGCAATGCCCATATAGGATCCAGCGGCTTGGTGGTGAACGACTCCGGCAATCTTTACATTGCCGATAGCGCGAATATCTGGAAGATCACGTTCGGCGCGATCCCGCCGGGTCTTTCGGTAAGCGCGGGGTCGTTATATTTCGCCGGCCGGTCCGGTCCGCTATTCACCATTCCGCCCCAAAGCGTCAGTACTTCCACCACAGGTCCGGCGATCAGCTATACCGCGTCGGCGGCCACGACATCAGGTGGGGCCTGGATGTCGCTAAACGGGAATCCTAGTATTTCCGGCACCACGCCGGCAACGATCGAGGTCTCGATCAACACCACTCCTGGCGGCGTGACTCTCGCCGTTGGAACTTATCAGGGCACGATCACGTTTACGCCCACCACTCCCGGATACAATACGCCGGCCACGGTGGCGGTGACGATGGTGATCAGCACCACGATTCCTTCGCCCGCGCCCGTAATCACCGGAGTGGTGAACGGCGCCAGCTTTCAGGCTAGCCAGACGTTTGCGCCGAACACCTATGTGACCATTCAAGGCACGAATCTCGCTTCAACGCCCGGGACGTGGAACGATTCGATCGTCGGCGGCCAATTGCCGACATCGCTGAACGGCGTCACGGTGAGTTTTCCGGGTGGACCCGGTTACATCAGCTACGTCAGCCCGACCCAGATCAACGTTCTGGCGCCGCCGGGGGCGGGTAGCGCGGGACAGCTCCACGTAAATAACAACGGCGCGATTTCTAACGGTCTGACAGTCGGCTCGGCTCCGGCGTCGCCGGCATTTTTCGAACTCAGCGGGAATCAGGTGATCGCGACCCGGCTGGACTACACCTACGCCGCTAAAAACGGCACCATTCCGGGTCTTGCGACAACTCCGGCAAAGCCAGGCGATGTACTGATTCTATGGGGCACGGGATTCGGCGTGGCCACTCCGGCGGCGCCCGCCGGAGTGGTGACGCCGAGCGGTCAGACATATTCAGCCGCCGATCCCGTGACGGTGACGATAAACGGCGTGCAAGCGACGGTCTATGGCACGGCGCTCACGGCCGGCTTGGCGGGAGTCTACCAAGTCGCCATTCAAGTGCCCCAGACGCTCGCGAACGGAGATTGGGAGTTAGTCGCGACGACGCAGGACGGATTCTCCAGCGCCACCGGCGTGATTCTGACTGTTCACAATTAGGGGCTCTCTATCGAAATTTCATTGCTTTCTTCTTTCTCTGTTTGGTGAACTGGCGCCGCGGCAGTTGGCCCGCGCACCAATAGGCGGCCGGGGCCTAATGAAGCGAGATGCGAAAGAGATTCCTTTGAGTGGTTGTCTTCACGTAGGCAAAGGTAGATGGATTCGGGCCGGGAGAAATATCGAAGCCATCGATTAGCTGCGCCCCGGGAATCGCCGGTTGCCTGCTCGCGCGAACGAATACCGCCGATGGGCAGCCGGCTAAGCCTATACGAGACACAGGAATCGCGACTGTTTGACGCTGATCGCTGCCAAGTCCGACATAAACGAACCGCCCATCTCTGGCCCAGGCCACAGGATACCTGCCGCGCCCGATGACCCGCGGCACCCCGCCATCCGCAGGGATGGCTATGGTATCCACCGCGTCCGCATCCGAAGCCGGCGCCATCGCAACCAGCCAATGGCCGTCTGGGGATGAACTCATTACCGTGCTGATCGGGCGCGCGGTCACCTGGCGCCGGGCCGAGCCGCCTTTATTCATCAATCCGATCAAATTTGCCTTCCCATTCGAATAGCGAAACCACACGGTCCCGTCCGGCCCAAAATGCGGCGATGCTTCACCGGAAGCCGCAATGCGTTTCGGTGGAGCGCTCCGATCCAGCGGCGCAATCCATACTTCGGACGGTTTGCCGCGCGTTTCCGCAGTGAACACTACTTCTCCTTTGGGGTCGTCGCGGCTAATATCGAACTCGAGCGTCGCGAAACCTCGAACCACGTACTCACTTGTGTCGGTCCGGTGAACTCTCCGGTTGCGGTGCTGATCATGGCAAGTCAGCCGAAGTGATTGGAGCGGTCGGCTACCCGGGAGCCGTTGATGCTTACCAGGTCAATTTCCGCTTACCGGCAGACGTCGCAGCTGGAACGGCAGAAATTCAAGTAGTGGCCGCTTGGATCATCGGGTCTAGTGGGCAAGTAGCGATCCAATAGGCCGGGAGGGACGGCGTCAGGCGGCGGGTTCAGAAGCGTGGAATGTTGTTTGAATCCATGCCGGGGAGTCAAAACGCGTTTTCCGGGATCACTGCTATCATTACGACCGTTTCAGACATTTCTCCCTGATTGGCGCCATTTGACTGTGACCCCGGCGTGGACTCGACCTTCCATGCGACCAGCATCCCCAGACGAATCGGAGCTGGTCCACCATGCGTGCCGAGTTCCGGTTAAGCCGACTACACATCGGCTATTCCATGATCACCTTGGCGTAGCTTAGCCCCTTCCGCTCGGAAGGTTTCTGCCAGGTTCGCAAATCGATGTAATTCAAACTGTGATGGGCTATGTTCCCTAGCCGGATGTAGGCGTTGGGAGCTGAATCGTGTCGTGCTTGGCCCGCAGGCTGGCAACCGCCTCCGCGTCCGGATGACCGCCCTTGGCTACCAACTCGGCTAGCTCCTCGAAGTACTCCTCGAAGCCAGGAGGTGAGGTGATCAACAGCACGCGTGCTCCGTCCGGTCCTGGATTGCCATAGGAATGAACCACACCGCAGGGGACGGACACGAAGGTCCCGGGGCCACCGCGTATGACCCGATCCCCTGATCGGAGATTCACTTCTCCTTCGAGCACGTAGAAGAACTCTTCCATTTTGGTGTGATAATGCGCGCCCGTATCAAATCCCGCCGCTACCGACAATTCGAAAATCGAGCAACATTTAGAGTGGTCCGCAGTGACCAGATAGTCTATGCGGCTGCCAAGCACCGAGACCCCTCCGGCTTCTCCATGTCGTAGGACGATGCCTTCGATCGACATTGTAATTCCCTCCTGCGCCGTTCGATTCCAAACGCCATTTGGGGCGAGGATCCGCCTCACGCTATTATCGTATTCGCGCGACTTTACGCGACCGCCGGGCGCAGCGAGCCGCACCCAAGTCCGAGTCACGACATTCTGAAGTTGCGTTGGGCTCGCTTGGCGAGTTCGAGACTTGTCCAGACTGGGTGCCTGTCATGGACACGAGTAAAAAGTTCGCACGGGCCGCTCTCAAACAATGGGCGAGCGTTGGTTCGATCACAGGGCTAACCAGGTGGCAAGAGTTCGAACTGTGTCCAGACTGGGGAGCCATGATAAGCACGACCGTTTTACTTGTGTAATTTGCCGTGCCAGCGATCGGTTGCCGCTGTGCTTTGGTCGGCAATATAGCCGAGCCGCATCGCTAAACGACGAGCATCGGCTTACTGTTCTCCTCGAACGAGGTATGCTAGATCCCGGCGAGGAGGGCTACCTATGAAAGCGTTCATCATTCTCGCGATGGCAGGAATCACGGTCTTCGTGGGGAGCCGAGCGTACGCACAGATGGATACGTTGCCCAGCGATGTACTTCCGGACAGCCGCAACAGGTTGCCTTTGGTGAAACCCGAGAATGCGCCTGAGCGCGCAAGACGGAGTTACGAAAACGCGATGGCCAACTTCGCGGGTGCGCAGCCGAAGGGGCCGTCTATGCGATTAAACGCAAGTCCCGTGATCAATCTTCAAATGCAATCTCCGGTGGGCATGGATTTGTCGCAGGTCGCGATACTGATCACCGGACGCGAACATGACCAGCCTTACGAGTGGTCGCTACACGAACTGCAAGCGCTTTCTGTTTCGCTAGATCCAACCGTGATCGACGTCATCCGCCGTAGCCTGCCGACCTCGGCGCTAGGCGATAAGGAAGCCGCTATCATCCAGGTCGGGCGCGAACTCTTTCAGACTCACAAATTGAGCTCTAACACCTATGCGCACGCATTGGGCGCGCTGGGCAAGACGAATCTGGTGGATGTAGTCGCATTGATGGCTGACTACGCCGGTGTCTGCGCGACTTTAAGCGCGTTCAACCAGCAAATGCCTCCCGGATTTAAGCAATTTCTCCCTCTGCCGTTCACGCCGCCCAATGACGTCCACCCGGATTCAAGAAACCGGTTGCCGCTGCTTCCGCCGGTCCCCTACAGCGCAACCGTGCTCTACACGCGCCCGATGGTACCGGAGGGCACGGGTCCAGGGCAGATTCGGCGGCACGGGGGCGGATTGAAGTCCCTTCAAGCCAGCGTTGCGGGCCGCGATATTGACCTCGCGATTCTGGTTACTGCTCGCGAGCACGACTCGCAGTATGACTGGACGATGAACGAAGCACTGGCCGAACAAGACGGTCTGGAGCGATCTGTTATCGATGTGGTCAAGGATCGCAAACCAACCGCCGGCTTATCGGAGAAAGATGCAACCTTGATCGAATTCAGCCGCGAGCTATTCTCTAAGCACTTTATCGCCGCATCAACTTACGCTCGTGCCGCGAAGATCTTCGGAGAGCGGGATTTGGTGGATTTGGTAAGCGTCATGGGCCAACACGTGAGTGAAGCTACTATGCTGGCCGCCTTCGATCAGCATCTGCCGGTTGGCCACGCCCCCTCCCTTGACCTCGGAATCAGAGGGCAGTAAGATTCCTAGCGGAGTACCTTCGCGTAAAGGAGCCGCAAAAATGAGCTTGCGACCGTTTCGTCTAGTTGTCTGTATTTCGGCCTTCGCGGCATTTGCCCAGGCGCAGCAGTACAGGGCGCCGTTGGCTGGGGACGGGCATCCGGACTTGCAGGGCTTTTGGGCCAACAACAACGCCACACCGCTCGAACGCCCGCCGGAACTTGCCGGCCATCCGGTGCTGACCGATGCCGAAGTGCAGGCGATGCGGAAAAAAGCGGAGGAGATGTTCGTGAGCGGCAAGAACGATGCCGTTTTTGGCGACCTAATGTTCCGGACTGTATGGGCCAACGTGAAGGGCCTGAAGGCTGGTTTCACGAGCGTAGACGGCGAGACCGGCGACTACAGCTCGGAGTGGAACGATCACCGAGTCTGGGACAACCGGACTGCGCTGATTACGGATCCGGCGGATGGACAAGTACCGCCCATGACCGCTCGCGCCAAGAACCTTCTCGAAGAGCAGAGGATCGCCCGGCAACGTCCCGCGCGAGGTCCGGAAGACCGGTCTTTTGGGGAACGGTGTCTCACTCGCGGCGTACCGGCGATCCAAGCGGGATACCAGAGCTATTTCCAGATTGTGCAGACGCCCTCGGCGATCATGATGATGACGGAGATGTTCCACGATGTGCGTGTCATGAGACTCGACGGCTCCCATCCCCCGGCGTCGGTTCAAAGCTGGATGGGCGACTCGCGCGCGCACTGGGAAGGCAACACGTTGGTTATCGACACCACGAATTTCAAACCGCGCGCGTTTCAGAGTATCTCGAGCGAGAAGCTGCACCTCATCGAGCGGATCTCGCGCCAGGACGCGGAGACGCTGCGCTGGGAAATTACGGTCAACGATCCGGACACCTGGACCAAGCCGTGGAGCATTATGGTTCCACTGCAGCGCTCGGCGCAGCCGGTTTATGAGTATGCTTGCCACGAAGGCAATGTCGGGCTGATGGGGATACTGGCTGGCGCTCGGGCCGATGAAGCCAAAGCGTCCAAGTAAGTATCGTTGAAACTGCTGCGGTTCCCAACACGAGATGCGCGGATCGTGCCCCGCGGCTTGGAACGACTTGCCCTCTTCGCCATGAGGTCAAAGCGATCAGGGCAGACTGAGTGCAACGACCTCAGGCAGAGCGCCGGACCTCCCGCTTACCGTTAGGGCGATGTACTGCTTGTCGCCGAGCTTGTAAGTCATGGGGGTCCCGATGGCCACGCCGGGAATATCCGCGGAAGCGAGCTCCTTGCCCGTAGCCTTGTCATACGCTACCAGCCGCGGTCCGTCGTGGGAGCCGCCAGCGGACAAGGCGTAAATCAAAAGGGTCTTGGTCAATAGAGGACCCGCGGCGGTACTGTCGCCGCCCAGGGGAGGCAGATTCAGCGGCTTCAGAAGCGGATGATTTCTGACCCGGTCACCGTTACCGGTGGGCGTCATCCATACGTGTTCGCCCTTATTCATATCGATGGCAGTCATGCGCGAGTAGGGCGGCTTGAACAGCGGTAATCCCTGGGGCATTCCCGGCGAGCGTCCCCGCGATTCCATATATCGGAGATTGCCGTGCAGCGATGGATCGGGCAGTTCCAGGCCATTGACGGAAGAAGCATTCCTGGAAGGTACGTATAAGATCCCGGTAGCCGGATCGACAGCGGCTCCGCCCCAATTTCCACCTCCGCCGGTGCTTGGCCGCTGGATCGTTCCTTGGAGCGAGGGCGGCGTGAATAGAGGCCCGAGCCGGAAACCCTTCATCGCCTGCACTGCCATGGCGCGGATCTCTGGTGTGAAATCGATTAGATCGCTGATCTCGGCGCCCTGGTACTCGTACGGTGGAGGCTTGGTTGGGAATGGCTGCGTAGGCGAGCTCTCTTCGCCTGGAACATCAGATTGCGGAACGGCGCGTTCCTCGATCGGCCAAATCGGTTTTCCACTGACGCGATCGAAGGCGAAAATAAACCCTTGTTTCGTGATTTGGGCCACGGCTTTGATGGGCCTGCCCTCGACAGTAATCGTCACGAGGTTCGGCGCCGCGGGATTGTCATAATCCCACAGGCCATGGTGCACGGTTTGGAAGTGCCAAACCCGCTTGCCTGTTTCCACGTCGAGGCAAAGAATGCTTTCGGCAAAAAGATTGTCGCCGTGCCTGTGCCCGCCGTAAAAATCCGGCGCCGTAGTGTTGGTGGGGATGTACACGTAGCCGAGTTCTTCATCGGCGCTCATCAATGACCACACGGTTGCCTTGCCGGCATAGGCCCACGAATCGTCCTTCCAGGTGTCGATGCCGTAATCGCCGGGCCGGGGAATGGTCCGGAATGTCCAGCGCAGCTTTCCGGTGCGTGCGTCAAAACCACGCAGCCAGCCCGGGATCTGTTCTTTATTGATGACGTAAGAGGAGATTGAAGCCGGTGTGATCACCACATCCCGTACAACCAACGGAGGCGACTGCACCGAATAGGTCAACGCATTCAAGAAGTCCCGGTCTCCCCGTTTCGCCCGTGGCAGCCCATCCATGAGATCCACGCGGCCGTGATTGCCGAAATCCTCGCACGGCCGTCCGGTCTTCGCATCCACGGCAATCAAGTAACCGTCGCCGGTGCCCCAATACACGCGTTCCTGCTGGCCGTCGGTCCAATAAGCGACGCCGCGCTCATTCCACGCGGCCGTCATCGTTGTGGTGCCGGTCTCATAGCTCTTAGGGTTATAAACCCAGCGTGTCGCGCCAGTTCTGGCATCGAGCGCCGTGCCAACAGAAGCGGGAGAGTTGAGATAAAGCGTACCGCCGACCATCAGCGGTGTTGCTTTAAAGTTTCGGGTGTAGGGCGCCGCAGCATTACGCCAGCGTTTTGGATCGGTCCTGTTGAGTTCCGCGAAGATCAAATTCGGCTCGGCCGTCCACTCCCCGCCTCCCGGAAGCGTCATACTCAGCGAAGCGTCGGGAGACTTGGCTTCCCATGCGACCCTCAATTTCGAGAAATTGTCTTTCGTGATCTGGTCCAGCGGCGAGTATTTTGTGCTGGCCAAATCACCTCCGTAAGCCGGCCATTCTCCATTCGCGGTGGAATACGAATGAGCACTCTGAGAGTGGAGTGCTCCGGCGCCGGCTAAGAACCATACGAGCGCGGTTTGCCAGAAAATCTGAGCGAAAAGGCGGGTCATCATCGCGCCTCCTCGTAAAAGCTTACACCGCGCGACCCTGTACGCGAACCGCTTGACCTACGGTAAGCAGCGCAAAGACTTGTTTGATGGATCCGCGGCCGTTCCGCCGGGTTTGTCACGATAGACCTCATGGCAGTGCAGACAGGAGTCGGAGAGCTGATTGGTGGCCTCGCTCACGGCTTCCTGATTTCTGGTTTGTGAGGCCTTGTATGCAGCCCGCCCAGCTTCAGCCATTTCCTGCGTGAACTTGATCCAGTCGGGTCTGGTAACCGGCACGGGTCTTCCGTTTTCGCAGCGGCGGCCCGGCGTCAACAAGAGCGGGGCGGATTCGGCCACGGCAATCGCAGCATAGTCGACGATGTCCCAAGGTTTGTAAATGCCGGCGCCCCAGTCGACCCACGAGAACGCCGTTTTGGCTCCGGCGCCAACTTGGTTCGCCTTCGCCGCTTCGTTCGGATCATTTGTCTGGACGTTGAAAATGATATTCGAACTGGGGAACAGGATGCCTCGCATCAACTGTGCCAAATTGCCCGCTGGAGGGAATAGAGGCCCGCCGGCCTCGGACCTGGGAGTTGGAGATGCGGGCGTTCCCGGCAGAATGATGGTCTTGAGCGCATCCTCATTCGTACTCAGATCCGTGCGCGATGAGGGAAATCCTCCGGCCTGCAGAATGTGAGCCACGAGATCGACTGATTGAGAAACCGTGAGCTTTCCGGGATCGTTTTCCGGCATGGTGTTTCGAATTTTGCTCACCAATTCCCAGGCGGGATGAGCTCCCCAATCCGCTGTAAACAGCGGTCCCTTCAGGGGTGGCGCGTTTCCACCCGTTAAGTCAGCGCCGTGGCACTCCGCGCACTTTTGTTGGTAGAGCGTCCGCCCGCGCGCGGCTTGAACCTCACTATAGGTGGCGTCCTTCTTGGAGGTGCCGGCCTGCTGCGCCAGCACTACAGGCGAGAGCACCTGGTTGATGGGTGTCAACATGAACAGGCCGAGAACCATCCACGCCAATAATCCATTACGGAACGCGGTAAACATTTTGATTGCCTCCAACGGCCCGCTGAAGGCCATCGATTATTCAGAGTTTAATCCAGGACAGACCAGTTGTGGGCCTTGGCGTGAGCAGTCAACATCTTTGGGGAACTGATCTTTCTTTTGAAAACACACGATGTTCCCGCCGTTCCTTAGCTCAGCCATGTGCTGAGGTCGCGGTTCACGAGGGACCCCAGCTTTTGCACGTCATCGCGGTAATAGTCGATCAGCCTGGCACGGTCGGCGGGCTCGAGCACGAAACTGTCGCGACCGCGAAAGGCTGCTTTTCTAGCCAGCGCGCGGAGCCTCGCGGGGGTTCGAGGCCAAAGCCAGTTCCAAACGCGGGAGCTTTTAGCCAGCCGCTTCAATGCATAGGATCGCGGCACAAATGCCTGCATGTGGCGCTTGGATAAATCCGGCGTGAAAGATGGTTCGACGGAAAGAAACGCGAAGATGTCCCGCATTACGGGCGCCTGAGCTGCGCAGAAGTCCTCATAAAAGTAAATCCGTACTCTCTCCTGCGGGAACAGATCGAGATAGCGTTTCACCTGTTCATAGTAGAGTCCGAAACCGAGGAATGGATAGAGGTCTCCCACGCGAGTGCTATCGGAACGGAGGCTGGCTTCCATGTGCTCCCGGAACGAAACGGCTGCGTCGGCGAACATCAGGATGTGCCTGTACTGCGCGAACGCGCGGTCTATGGGATTTCGCAACATCATAATGATTTTTGCGCCGGGGAATCGTCCGGCAATGTTGCGGGAGGCGCTGGGCGACCACAAATAGCATGGGCTAGCCTCGCCGATGGCCGTCTCGTGCGTGGCACACTGGAAAAGTTTGAGGTAGTCCTCCCATTTCGAAACGGGTCCGCCCGAAAATTTTTCCAGCACAGGACCATTCAGATATTGCTCGAGCGCGGGCAGCCCCGGGGCCGCTATTTCTTGCATATGCGGGCTGAAATTCTCGAACCGGATCTCATCGGCCAGAAAGTGCGGCTCTTTAATGGGACTCATGTAGACCTGCGGGTGCTGATCCAGATAAAAATACAGCGATGTAGTTCCGGCCTTGGGCGCGCCGACTAGAAAAAAGTTGGGCAGGGTCGCCATAGCGCGGAAGACGTTGACATGAATAGGACTTACTATAGCCGATGCATTGGCGCCTCACAACAGCCGGTAGTTGAATGCGGCGTCTTGCGTTTCTAAACCCAGGCAATGCCGTTAAGCATGCGCGAAATCACCAATTTGCAATTCGCGGTGCCGAAGAACTGCTTACCTGTGAGGCTGCCCCGCTGGTACGGCACTTGCTAATCCCAGTTCCGATACCGAAATGTCCGACGAGCGGCATCGGGTAGGGTCGCACGTGGACGCTGGCCGCCGGCGGGCTCGATTCGGAAGGAGAGAAGCCGTGGGCAAGACTATATCGAATGTTCCAGTTACGAATTCCTCGAATGCGCGGTTCGGCGGCCTCGGTGCTGGCCTGGAGAGATTCGGTTTTGTGTACGTGGTCATTTCGGCTGTGGCCGTCACGCTGGTAATGACCTTTACTTCGATTGCGGGTCTCGGTTGGCCGCACCGGGTGTTGATGCTGGTGGGTCTGCCGATCGTCGGCTGCGCGATCTTCTTCAGCGCGCTGGAAATGCGCCGACTCGCACAAAGCGACCGGGAAAGGGCAGAGGAGACGCTGGACCTCACCTCCGGTTCTTATCCCGCGGGCGCCGCGGTGGTTGAACCGCCGACCGGAGAGGGGTGCCCACATCACGAGGACCATCCGGAGAGCCCAGGACTAGATCAAGGGCAGCTCACATCGCATCTCCCGGACAACACGCCGTTGATCGATACGTTCTTTGAAGGGCGGATCAAGAGTTAGGCGACATCGGTTCTCAAGCACCGCCCCCGGCGCCGCCAACGCACAGGGACCAAGTCCCTCGCGACCCGGCGCAGCGCTTTCGTTTCTTACACGATTGATACAAATCGACGTAGATAATATTGAACTTTCTTCAAGCCCCGCTGATCGAGGCGGCCGGCAGCGTTGTTAAGTGATTGATAACGCGTCGCGGACACGCGCGGAAAGCCAATTGCACCGTTCATCAGCGCGGACTCAAGAGAGTCGGTAGTGGAGGAACGAAATGCAGCGGCAACAAACTTCCGATAGCGGCGATTTTGAGGCGGTGCTGATTGAAGAAATAGAGATCTTGAAGAATAGCGAGCGGCGACTGCAGCGGCTATATCCGCACTTGCGCACACAGCCGCAGCTCCGGGACTATTTCCTCATGGAGCTGAGTGCCGTGCGGCAGCGGGCCGACCGCTTGAACGCTGTCCTGAACCCACTGGCCACGCGCACCGCGGCCGCTGTTGTCGAAAGTCCCGTGCTGCGTCCCGCGGCATGAGGCGCTGCGTATCCCCGCACGCCATCGCGACTACCGCCAAGAATTGGATCGGCACGTGAACGCACCCTGTTTTGGATGGACCGGCGGACGCATCGCGCATCGTTCGGCGATGGGCAACGCCGGCTCGGAAAAGGGCGAACATGAGGGCACTCTCGCCTGTTGATCCGTATGAATCGGCGCGGTTTATTGGACTGCAGTACGTGCGGCATGGGGGCCACGGTATCGCGCGGCGGCGCGCCGGACGGGGCTTCATCTATGTTGCGCCGGACGGAAGAATCATCCGTGACAGAGCCACTCTGAAGCGGATACGTTCGCTCGTGATCCCACCGGCGTGGCAGAACGTCTGGATTTGTCCGATTCCGAGCGGCCATCTGCAGGCGGTGGGACGCGATGCGCGCGGACGCAAACAGTACAGATATCATCCGCTGTACCGGCAGGTGCGAGAACACACGAAGTTCGAACGCATGGTGCCGTTCGCGAACCTTTTGCCCATAATTCGAAAGCGGGTAAGCCGCGATTTGAAGCTGCCCGGCTCTCCCAAGAACAAGGTCATCGCGGCCATCGTGCGGCTGCTTGAGACCAGTTGCATTCGCATCGGAAACGAAGATTACGCGAAAGAGAACGGCTCATTCGGTCTCACTACGCTTCGCAACAAGCATGTGCGCGTACGCGGCAGCAAGATTTGTTTTCATTTCAAGGGCAAGAGCGGGCAAGTGCACGACATCCAGCTGGAAGATCCTAAGCTGGCCCGCATCGTGAGCAAATGTCAGTGTATTCCCGGCCAGGAGCTCTTTCAGTACATCGATGCCGGCGGAGAGACCTACAAAATCAGCTCAGAAGACGTCAACCAATATTTGAAGGAAACCACCGGCGAAGAGTTCACGGCCAAGGATTTTCGCACCTGGGTGGGCACGATGGAGGCTGCGCGGCTGCTGAACCAGGTGGGCCCGGCAGATAGCCCGACCGCGGCCAACCGGAACTATGTCCAGGTGGTAAAGCGGGTGGCGCAGAAACTGGGGAACCGGCCGGCCACAGCCCGAAAGGCTTATATCCACCCCGCAATTTTTGAGTCGTACACAGACGGCAGCCTGTTCGATGCCATGCAGAGCCGGCTTCAAGGAAACTCGGCCCGCGCGGCGCGCGCCGAGGAGTTATGCGTGGTGGCTTTAATCCTGATGCATCAAGAGCTCGGGAAGCCGCCGATACTGGCTCAAAAGCAGGCGGGGGCCGGCAAAAGCGGGAACGGAAGGCGCGCTGCCTGAAGGGTCTTATGCCGCTCTACGCGGCCGTTTCCGAATGCCGCGCGCGAAGCCGGCGGACAAGCTTGCCGAGTTCCATAAATCCGGCGAGATTCGACGGCTTTCGAAAGAACTCGGTTGCGCCGAGATCCAGCGTTAGCTTGCGCTCTTCGGGGCAATCTGTGGAGCTGATCATGACGACAGGAATGCGGGCGCAGCTGCGGCTGGAGCGAATCCGCTGCAGGACTTCGCTGCCGCTGACGCGGGGCACGTTCATGTCCAGCAACGCAACGTCGGGAGGAGCGGCAGCCGAATTTTCGTCGAGCCCGTCAATGATCTGAATCGCCTTTTCTCCGTCCTCGGCCACATTCAGAACGCAGTCGAAACCTTCCTCGCGCATCACTTCCCTGACCAGAAACACGTCGGCCGGGCTGTCCTCGACTAGCAGAAGAGAGAGTTGGTTAGGATCGCGTGTCATGCTGCGTTCGCGGAACGGTAAAGATGAATTTGGAACCTCCGGCAGGTTCGGGCTCGACCCAAATCCGGCCACCGTAACGTTGGACAATTTTTTGGCAGATGGCCAAGCCGAGGCCATTTCCCTGATACTTCTCGCCTCCGTGGAGCCGTTGGAAGAGGCCGAAGATTTTCTCGCGGTATTCCGGCATGATCCCGATGCCATTATCGGCAACGGAAAGCCTCCATTCCGATTTGTTTGCCTCGGCGGACACTCGAATCACGGGCGGATTATCGCTGCGGTATTTAAGCGCATTGCCGATGAGGTTCTGAAAAATCTGCGTCAGATGCACCTCGTGCACCGGCAGTTCAGGGAGGGGGTCGCGTTCCACCCGTGCGCCCGTTTGAGCGATCTGGACCTCAAAGATTTCCAGCGTGTTTCGCAGCACCTCATTGGCATCGCACTCGCCGGAGATCACCAGAGGAGCCCCCGCGGCCTGCGTGTACTCGAGCAGGCCTTTCAGCAAGCTCTCAATCCGGCGCGCCGAATTGACACTGTGCCCGACCAGCTCCAGGGCTTCAGCATCTAATTGGTTCTTATATTTCTTCTGCAACAGTTCGCTAAAGACGGCAAGCTGGCGAACTGGTTCGCGGAGATCGTGACTCGCCGAATGCGCGAACTGGCGTAAATCGCTGTTGGTCTGCAGCAACTGCTCCGCCTGGCGGGCGAGGTCTTGTTCTGCGCGCTTCTGACTGGTGATGTCGGTGAGCGTAATCACGCATCCCAGCAAATCCCGCGAGGAGGACCATAATGGGCTGGCGCTGAGCAGCAACGACGAACGCCGTCCGTCGCGATGCGCCATAGCGACCTCAACACCGCGAATACGATCGCCCTCCGTAGCGGTGGCGAGAATTCTTTGGGTATCAAGGACCGCCTCGCCGATAGTGAGCGGGAACATTTCATCGAACTGGCGCAAAAGCAACGAACGTCCAGCCAAATTCTTAGCGGAGTGGCTGCGCCGGATAATTGCACCTCTGGGATCGATCACCACAATGGCTTCGCCGGCCTGGTCCAGGATCATGCGGGCCAGTTGCTCTTCCTTCAGCATGGCCTCATTGCGCCGCTGCCCGCGCAGATCGCTAACCAGCAAGGACGTGGCCTGCATTCCGCCTAAATCCAAGGTGGTTAGAGAGACCCGCGCGGGAATGGTTTCGCCCAACACGTTGCGGAGATTGAGATCTCCGCTACTGTGCCCTGCCACCGCAGCCGCATCGTGCAACTCCGCGAAGGTGGCCCTGCTACCTGGAGGGATGAACCGGTCGAAATTCGAACCGGCAATCGAGTCCAATTCCGCCCCAGTCATGGCCGCGAGTTGGCGATTGGAATAAAGAATGACGCCGCTGGAATCGAGGGTCGCCGTCCCCTCGTACATGTGTTCCACCATGACGCGATAGGGATGATCGGCGCCTTCGAGAGTATAGACCTTGGGCCCACTCGCGCCGTTGACGAGGACAGCATCCACTTCACCGTTCTGGATTGCGCGGATGGTAGCCTCGGCTTGTTCCAGACGGGCGAGCAATTCCTGCCGTTCCAGGTCGGGCGCGTCTGTTTGCGCGACAGTCGCGCTTGCACGGTGTTCCACGACTGAGTCCTTCAATAGCCTTCCGCCAATCCTAAGCCACGCATCAAAAGAACAGTTTCTGACAAATCACCCACCATGCGCGAGACCAACCCCGGCCCCTGCTTGATCAGCGTCGGAATGGCGACCACTTGATCTTCGCGCGCGCGGGCCGGCTGCTTATAGATGTCCACGACTTCGAGGTCATAACGGCCGGATAGAGCGGATTCGCACACGGTCTTAACGTTTTGAATGGCGCGCAGAGAACGCGGGCTTGATCCGGCCACGTACAGCCTCAATAGATGCCGGCCGGGCAGACCGTTCGGCCGGCGTTTCTCTGGTGAGCCGACGACGCCCAAGGGACTACTCCGTTCCGGTATTGATCTGCGGGCGAACTTCCAATCCTACCAGGACCTTTTCGGTATTAGACAGGTCGCCGATGATCTTGCGAGCGGGCTTCGGGATGGTGCGAACCAACGTCGGTATCGCAAGGATTTGGTCACAGGCAGCGAGTTGGGGCTTTTGCAACAGATCGATAATTTCGATCCGGTAGCTACCCGCCAGATGTTCTTCGCAGATGCGTTTGAGATTGCTCAGCGCCTGAAGCGAGCGCGGCGTCTGTCCTGCCACATACAGGCGAAGGTCATACTTTTTGTCCGGTTTCCCCGGGCTTTTGCCAGCCTTGTCACGCTTCATACCGTCACCGCACGGCCGTTAGGCCGCGCTCCTTTCGCTGGTTTCGCGTTGACATTCCGGCTTTGGCGTATGGCCTCGCGCTCGTTCAGGATAGCACTTTGTAGCTCGGCGTCGTCAGCAAGGATGGCTGCCAGATCTTTTTCGTAAGTTTGCTTTTCGGTTTCGAGTGCGGCGATCTTGGCTTCCAAAGCGCGCAAAGCAGCCCGGGCGGCAAGCTCGCGCCGTTTGGCCTCACTCTGCAGCCGCTGTTGTTCCCGCCGGTCTTCAGCTTCGCGGGCCAGCCGCGCCGAACCAGTTAGCACACCTCCAGGGCCGAGATAGACCTCGCGCAGACGAATGCCGCGTGAAGTCAGGAAAAATTCGCGGATCTGATTGGAATGAGCCATTCCGCGGGACTTGAGCACGTACAGCACGCGGTTACGCTCGCCGTTGGCTTCAAAGTTGCGCAACAAGATCCAACTGTCCACCAAAGATGAAATCGCAATCGAGGTGGATTGCAGATCGTCTTCGGAATTTAAGGCGGTGAACATCGCCGTGGCGCCCCGCACTTTTAAGGAATCGACGATGCGAAGCACCAGCGAAGTCACATCGTGCCGGGAGCCGCCAGGCAGCAGGCTCGAAATCGGGTCGAGCACAACGGCCTGGGGTTTGTATTTTTCGAGCAAGTGATGCATACGGACCAGGTGCATTTCCAGGCCGAAGGCACTAGGCCGGGCGGACTCGATGTGTAGAAGCCCCTTTTTAATCCAGCGCCCCAGATCGATACCGATCGAAGCCATATTGCGGATGATCTGTTGGGGCGATTCCTCGAATGCGAACATTATGGCGCGCTCGCCCCGGCGGCAGGTTGCGTCCACGAAGTGTGCAGTCATGCTGGTTTTGCCGGCACCTGCCGTTCCAGTGATCAGTACACTAGTGCCGCGAAAATAGCCGCCGCCGTCCAACATCTCATCGAGCTCTGGGACGCCGCTGGAAACCCGCTCGTCCGAGGCATCGTGCGTCAATCCGACCGAGGTAACCGGAAGCACCGAGATACCCTTTTCATCGATTAAGAACGGATACTCATTGGTTCCATGGCTGGAACCGCGGTATTTCAGAATTCTCAGACGCCGTGTGACACTCTCATTCTGGACCCTGTGATCCAGCAAGATGACGCAGTCGGAGACATACTCTTCCAGGCCATGCCGCGTCAGGGTACCTTCACCACGCTCGCCGGTAATCACCGCTGTGACGCCCTTCCGCTTCAGCCAGCCAAATAAACGGCGCAGCTCGGACCGGAGCACGCCGGCATTGGAAAAGCCCGCGAATAAAGCCTCCGGGGTGTCCAGGAGCACACGTTTAGCGCCCACTGAATCGATGGCGGCGTTCAGCCGTACGAATAGCCCTTCCAGGTCATATTCGCCGGTCTCTGCGATCTCGCTCTTTTCGATATAGATGTGGTCGATGACTAGTTTTTTAGTTTTTTGAAGTCCGTCCAGGTCAAAGCCGAGGGAGGCCACATTCATCGCCAAATCTTGGGGCGATTCCTCGAAAGAAACGCAAACTCCAGGTTCGCCGAATTGTGTGGCGCCGCGTACCAGGAATTCCAGGCCGAACAGGGTTTTCCCGCAGCCGGCGCCGCCGCATATTAATGTGGGCCGTCCTTTAGGCAGGCCACCGAGCGTCACCTCGTCCAGTCCGACAATTCCGGTCGGGGATTTGGGGAGAGGATGAACACCGTTTTTCCGGGTCAACATACTGATACTTGTTCCAGGTTCGTCAGAAAAACTTGATTCAGAATTCCAAAATGTCATCTTAGCTGCGCCCTCTGAAACGCGCAAGTGACAAAATCGGCTCGCGTGCATGAGTAGCGCGTGTTCGCTGAAAACAAGGACGAAAAACGACGGTGAAAGTTGATTATTGGCCCGCGACGGAGCTCATTCGGGCGCGTTGCTGATGAAAAGACGCGCGAGGGTCGCGTGCGGAGGCATTCGAGATGTAATGCACCGCAAAGCGCATCGCCAGGGATCCGAGTGTGCCGAGCAGGCCTGCCAGCTTTCGCCGTCCGGACGATTTGCCGGGCACAACGGACAACACCAGGCTAGCGGCCGCCAGACCGGTCGCGGCCTTCCAAAGAACGCCCGTAGCGCCGCTGTGCAGAGGTTGGTTCACTTTCGGAAGCGCCGCTGCAGATTTTTCGACGCGGTGGGCGGCGGCGAGCTCGGCCAGACGGCCTGCGGTTCCGAACAGGAATGTGACCCGGTTGGCGGCAGGATTGTCATATACGAGGCTCAGCAAGGATCCGGCACTCGCGATGGAAGAGGCGACAAACAGCACCGGCATCCACTGGCGCGCTTGCTGCCAAACGGGGATGGCTGAATTCGCCACTAACACCCCGGTGTAGCCGGTCAAACCTGCGCCGAATAAGCCCGAAAGATATCCGGCGATCTCTCCAATGGCGCCGAGCCAGCCAGGACGGTTGATCAGGAGTCCGGTTGCAATCGCGGTAGGCGCTGCACCGCCAAGGATCCAGGCACCGATATTCATGGGCGACGTCGGGCGGAACACGCGGACCATGTTCAAGAATCGCGAAGGGACGCCCAAATCATGAATCAGGAACCCGGCGCCTAAAGTGGAGCCTGCGATCCCGATCCAGTGGCAATCGCGCGCCAGCTCACGCAGGCCCGGTTCATTGCGAACTTGCACGGCCGCACCCAAAACCAGAGCCGCTCCCGCCGCGCCTCCAACAAAATAGTAGAGCGGGATGTCGATGCTCCACACCGGTTTTTTGAGCATCGGAAGGTCGTAGTAGGCTGGACCGGCGGGAATCTGTCCGGCGTGTGTCGCTGGCTTGCGGCGTCCGTCTCGCGAGAGCACGGACGGAGCAACGCTCTGGTGCGAGCCCTCGCCGGATAGCTCCGCCAAATCGCAATCGATATCGCGGCCGTCGGTAACAATCGGATCGACAGTCTTCTTGTACAGCACCGCCTGGGTTGGATGCTCCTTCAAGCGCTCTCTCCTTTCGCACCGAATGCCGACGCAAGCGCAGCTACCGCCAGACCGGCCAAGGCGAATCCGAACGATCGCCAGGCGTCCTTCACGTTTTTAGTTGGGACCACCGGGTCCGGCGGCAGATTATAAACTTCGGGCTTGTCCACCAGCAAGAAGAACGCGTTCAGGCCTTCCGTGCCGGGTTGCGCGGCGGCGTCTTCGCCATACAGGTACGCTTCAGTCATTCCTTTGTCGTGCAGCTGCTGAACGCGTCGACGTGCGTTTTCGCGCAATTCTTCGATGGCGCCGAACTGAATGGAATCGGTGGGGCAGGCCTTGGCGCAGGCCGGCGCCATGTCCAGCTTTAAGCGGTCGTAGCACAGGGTGCATTTCCAGGCTCGGCCGTCCTCTTCGCGGCGGTCGATAACGCCGAAGGGGCAGCTAACCACGCAATAGCCACAGCCGTTACAGATGTCAGGCTGGACATAGACGGAATCGAATTCGGTGCGGATGATCGCGCCGGTGGGGCAAGATTCGAGGCATCCGGCACGCGCGCAATGTTTGCAGACATCCGAAGAGAACAACCAGGAGAAGGCGCCCGCATCCTGAGTCGAGAGGGCCACAGGCCGTTCGATGAACGCGACGTGCCGCCAAGTGGAGGCGCCTAAGTGAGCCGTGTTGTCGTACGACATTCCCGTAAACGCCAGGCCGTCTTCGGGCAACTGGTTCCATTGCTTGCAGGCAACTTCGCAGGCTTTGCAGCCGATGCACAAGGTGGTGTCGGTGAAGAATCCCTTGCGCTGCGACCGCCCGCCGGGCGTGTCGTCCCGGGCGGCCTTTCGTTCGAAATCTAAAGCTTCGCTGGGGGGAAGTACGGCTTTCATCAGACGTGCCCTTCCTTTATATGAGGAGCCTTTACACCATGGCCGGCCTCCGGCTTGTGGCGCGCCACCGGCAGATCACGGTCGTTTTCGCGGCCGGGCAGATCCGGAACGATGGAGCCGCTGGTGATGTACCGCCTAGCTTTGCTGCGGCGGCCCGGCTGGATCGAACAGGTGAGGGCTTTGGTCTCCATGATGGCGACGTTAGGATCGGCGACGAAAGAGATCAGTTCGTTGGCCGAATCGCCGCGCACCAGCCCCTTGCTGGACCAGTGGTAGGGCAGTCCGATCTGATGCACGATACGTCCGTTAAGCCGGAGGGGCGGGATACGGTGGGTCACGAGCACGCGGGTCTGAATCTCGGCTCGAGCGGTGCGGATGGTAGCCCAACCGCCGTTGGCGAGCCCGCATTCGGCCGCTAATTCCGGAGAGACTTCGCAGAACATTTCCGGCTGCAACTCAGCCAGCCAGGACAGCCACCGGCTCATTCCGCCGGCCGTGTGGTGCTCGGTTAAGCGATAGGTGGTCAGGATGTAAGGAAAACGCGGGTCGCCGTACGGCTGGTGGTACGGGTTGTCTTTTCTGCGCATCCACTCCATGCGTGAGGGATTGCATTGTTGCGCGTAGAGAGGGTTCTTGATGAGCGATTCCTGGGGTTCATAGTGCGTCGGCAGCGGTCCATCGGCCAGGCCGCTGGGGACGAAGATCCAGCCTTTGCCATCGGCCTGCATGATGAACGGGTCGACACCGGAGATGGTCTCCTTGCCGCGCGCATTGGGGGACGGGCGGTAGGAGGGCGGTTTTTTGACAAAGTCGGGATCGTCGTGCCCTGTCCAGGCTTGTTTCTCCTCGTCCCACCAGACGTATCGTTTTCTCTCCGACCAGGGCTTGCCTTCCGGATCGGCCGAGGCGCGGTTGTAAAGCATGCGGCGGTTGTGCGGCCAGGACCATCCCCACTCCGGCGCCACCCAGGTCTGTAGCCAGTGCGGTTTGCGCCGTGCTGGTTGATTGATGCCGTCTTTATAGCATCCGGAATAGATCCAACAGCCGCAGGCGGTGCTGCCGTCGTCTTTGAGATCAGTGAAGCCATCCACCAGCTTGCGGCCGGAGACTGTCCATCCATTGATTTCCTGGAGCACGGCTTCGGCATCCGGTTCTTCGGTGGGTCCTTTGGTCGGGTAATCCCAAGTCACGTGTTGAATGGGGCGGTCCTTGGGATCGGTGGAATTGGCGTACAGCTCTTTAAGGCGTTGGCCAAGCTTAAAGATAAAGTCGAGCTCGCTGCGGCAATCGCCTGGGGGTTCGATGGCCTTGTGGTGCCATTGAAGCAGCCGCTGGGTGTTGGTGAAACTGCCGTCTTTTTCGGTGTGCGCCGCGGCCGGAAAAAAGAACACTTCGGTGTTGATCTCGCTTGGATGCACTTCGCCCCGTTCGATCTCGGGAGCGACGCGCCAGAATTCAGCGGTCTCGGTGAGCTGGAAATCGCGCACTACCAGCCATTGCAGGCGGCGAAGACCTTCGCGGTGGAGAGCGCCGTTGACGGTGCCTACCACCGGATTTTCGCCCATGACGAAGTAGCCCTTCACGGCGCCATCGGCCATGTCGGCCACGGTATTCATGTGCGAGTGGTCGCCGGTCATTCGGGGCAGGTGGTCGAAGCACCATCCGTTCTCGGCCGTGGCAGCATCGCCGTACCAGGCCTTAAGCAGGGACACGGCATATTTTCGGAATTCGCCCCACCAGCCGGAGGGCGATTCGTTCAATTCAACATAAGTTTGAAAATCTTTATCGTGCTTCGCGCGCGGCAGCGGCAGATAGCCCGGCAGCAGGTTGTAGAGGGTTGGAATATCCGTGGAGCCCTGGATGGATGCGTGGCCGCGCAGCGCCATGATCCCGCCGCCCGGCCGCCCCATGTTGCCCAGGAGCAGTTGGATGATGCAAGCGGTGCGGATGTATTGTACGCCGATCGTATGCTGCGTCCAGCCGACGGCGTAGCAAAACGCGGAAGTCCGCTCGCGGCCCGAGTTACGGCACAGCGTCTCGGCGACTTTGTTTAGCAGCTCCCGCCGGATGCCGCAGGTTTTCTCCACCATCTCCGGCGTGTAGCGCGAGAAGTGCCGCTTGAGGATTTGAAACACGCAGCGCGGATCTTGCAGCGTGGGGTCAGTTTTCTCGGCCTGGATGGGATGTTTTTGCTCTTTACCGCTTCCCGATGCGGTCTCGCGCTGGCCTGCCGCGGCTTCGGGTTCCACGCCCTCGTACATCCAGTTCGAGGGATCGTACTCGCCTTTTTCCGAATTCCAGCCGCCAAACAGGCCGTTATTATCTTCAACGTCGCTGAACTTTTTATTGATGATGGCTGCGGCGTTGGTGTAGTTGACGACGTAGTCCCGGAAGTAGCGCTCGTTTTCGAGAATGTAGTGAATGATGCCGCCCAGAAACGCGATATCGCTTCCGGCGCGAATGGGAACGTGAATATCAGCGACAGCGCTGGTCCGTGTAAATCGCGGATCCACGTGAATGATCGTGGCGCCCCGCTCTTTGGCCTTCATGACCCATCGGAATCCAACCGGGTGACATTCGGCCATGTTGGAACCTTCGATGACGATGCAGTCGGCGTTTTGCAAGTCCTGCTGAAACGTCGTCGCACCGCCTCTTCCGAACGAAGTCCCCAAACTGGGGACCGTGGAAGAGTGTCATATACGGGCCTGATTTTCGATCTGGACAATTCCGAGGGAGTTGAACAGCTTCTTGATCAGGTAATTTTCTTCGTTGTCCAACGTTGCGCCGCCCAGGTGGGCGATGCCCATAGTGCGATTGAGGACGTGCCCCTCAGGTCCTTTGTGCTCCCAGGTAGCCTCGCGAGTGTTTTTGACGCGCCGGGCGACCATGTCCATGGCTTGTTCTAAGGGAATTCTGGTCCAGCGGCCGGCGCGCGGCGCGCGATAGAGCACATGATGCTCGCGATGGGAGCCCGTAACAAGTTGAAACGTGGCCGCGCCCTTCGGGCACAAACATCCATTCGAAATGGGCGACCGCGGATCACCCTCGATATCGATGATTCTTTCGTTTTTCACGTACACAAGCTGGCCGCACCCGACGCCGCAATAGGGACAGAGTGAAGCGACCACTTTGTCCGCATCGGCGGTGCGGGCATGCAAGTCGTGGCTACGTTGAGACGCAGCGGCGCCGTCGAATGCGAACACATCTCGTTCAGCCAACTGGCGCAGGAGAGGCCACTCGGCACGGTTTCCGGATGTTGACATGGCAAAAATTAGACCGGTTCGGGATGTAAATGATTTCGCCAGGAGAGGCCTGCCGGTGCATGAACGTGAAAAAAGTCCTATGGCTTCGCGTCCAAGAAATGGGAGTTATCAAAATGACAGCAGTGCCCGAGGTGGTTGCGATCACCGGCGCGTCGGCAGGGCTGGGGCGCGCCATTGTGCAGCGATTCGCGCGCGAAAAGGCTCACATTGGCTTGATTGCGCGTGGCGAAGAGGGCCTGGAAGGCGCGCGAAGGGAAGTGGAAGAGGCGGGTGGCAAGGCGTTGGTATTGCCCACCGACGTTGCGGATGCCGCAAAGGTGGAAGCCGCGGCGGCCGCGATTGAGCGCGAATTCGGCCCCATCGACATTTGGGTGAACGATGCCATGGTAACGGTGTTTTCACCTTTCCTGGAAATTACGCCCGACGAATTCCGCCGGGTCACAGAGGTTACTTACCTCGGCTTCGTCTATGGGACGCTGGCGGCTCTGAAGCGCATGATCCCGCGGGACCGCGGAACGATTGTCCAGGTGGGATCTGCCCTGGCCTATCGCTCCATCCCGCTACAATCCGCGTATTGCGGCGCCAAGGCAGCCATCCGAGGCTTCACGGATTCGATTCGCACCGAATTGGTGCACGATCGAAGTAACGTCCACATCACGATGGTTCAAATGCCGGCCTTGAATACGCCTCAGTTCGACTGGTGCAAGACACGCTTGCCGCGGCAGCCGCAGCCGGTACCGCCAATTTATCAGCCTGAGGTGGGAGCCGAAGCGGTTTTCTGGGCCGCCCATCACCGGCGGCGCGAAGTTTGGGTTGGACCTTCAACCGTAGCTGCGATTACGGGAAACATTGTCGCGCCGGGCTTGTTAGATCGCTATCTCGGCGAGACCGGTTTCGATTCGCAGCAGACCAGTCAACCGATCGCGCCTGGGCGTCCGTCGAATTTATTTGAGCCACTGGCGGGAGATCACGGTGCGCACGGCCGCTTCGATACGCGGGCGCGCGAATACAGCGCGCAGGTATGGGTGGACACGCATCGAGCGGCCGGGCTCGCGTGGGCGGGAATCGGGGCCGTTCTGGCGTGGTCAGCCGTGCAGATGCTCCGGGAACGGCTCGGCACGGCATAATCGCCATGCGCGCGCAGAGCACAGAACAGCTGATTCAACTCCGGCCCCGCACCGGGCAGCACTACATCAGCCTCAGCCATTCGGTTTTCATAACCGGCTCGGATGGTTTCATCCGCGAGGACCGCGAAGAAGGGCTCCTCATTTATCAAACGCGGACGCTTTCGCGCTATCGCTGGCTTATCGACGGCAAGCCGCCGCGCCCCGTGGCTCTATCGCCGATCCAGGAAAACAACTGGCTCGGCTACTACATCAGCCCGGCGCCGGGCGAAGAAAACGATAGCGAGCAAACGGTGGAGCTCCGGCTATCGCGGTGCGCCGGGCATGGGCTGCACGAGGAAGCCGATCTCACAAATTATACGCAGAAGACGGTGCATTTCACGCTCGAGCTGGAGGTGGATGCGGATTTCGTGGACCAATCGGAGATGGGGAGCGGCAAGAACAGCGCGCACGGATCCATTGCGCGTGACTGGCGGCAGAGCGACGGGCGCTGGGAGCTGTTCTTCGATTTCCATGCCGAGCATGCCTTCGAGCATCAGGGCGAGAGCGGCGTGGCGCGAGTGCATCAATCAATCGCGCTGCGCGTTGAGCACTCCGATTCGGATGCCTCTTACCAGAATGGGCGGATATTGTTTGCCGTTGAACTGAGGCCGCATGCAAGCTGGCACGCTTGCATCGACGCGATCCCGACCATCGGGGATAAGATATTGCAGCCCTTATATCGCTGCCGCGCTTTTGCGAACGGTCCGTCTCAGTTGGAGTACGAGCGAGACAAATTTCTTATTGAGGACGCGGCGCGCTTCAGTTCCATTGGCACCGATTCGCTGGCAGCTTCGACGACCCGCACGATTACCCGAGCCAGCCGCGATCTGGCTGCGCTTCGCATGTACGATCTGTCATCGGACGGAGGGTGGGTGGTTGCGGCCGGAATGCCGAAATACCTGGCGCTGTTCGGACGCGACGCTTTGTCGGCTTCGTGGCAGGCGTCGCTGCTCAGCACGGCCATGCTGCGCGGCGTCCTTCCCGTATTGGCTTCTCTGCAGGGCAAGGAGGATAATCCCTGGCGCGACGAGCAGCCGGAGAAGATGATCCATCAGGCGGCATCGGGTCTTCGCGCTGAATTGAACTTTACGCCCTACGGCCGCTACTACGGGTCTCTGACGACCTCGGCCGTGTACCCGTTCGCGCTGGCTGCGCTTTGGCAGTGGACCGGGGATGTCGATCTGGTGCGTCGCCACCTGGACCCCGCGCTCAAGGCGCTCCACTGGCGCGACACAGTTGGCGATATGGACGGGGATGGCTTCGGCGAATACCAACGACGTTCGGAAGGCGGGTTGAAGAACCAGGGCTGGAAGGATTCCGGAGATGCGATCGTTTACCCGGACGGCTCGCAGGTAGAAGATCCGATCGCGCCTTGCGAGGAGCAGGGTTTTCTATACATTGCGAAAGTTCGGATGGCCGAAATGTTGTGGTGGATCGGCGATCACGATCTGGCAAAGAAGTTTTTCCACCAGGCCAGTGAACTGAAGAAGAAATTCAATGATGCGTTTTGGATGGAGGACGAAGGTTTTTTCGCGATGGGCCTGGACCGGAACAAGCGGCAGATCCGTTCAATCGCATCGAATGCCGGGCATCTGCTGGAGACGGCGATTGTGGACGATGCTCTGGCGCGGCGCACGGCGGACCGGCTGATGTGCGATGACCTGTTCAGCGGCTGGGGAGTGCGAACGCTTTCCGCCGGACATCCCGCGTACAATCCGTTCAGCTATCAGCGCGGCAGCGTTTGGCCGGTGGAGCAGGGCTTGTTCGCGCTCGGAATGCTTCGCTTTGGATTCCACCATTATGTGGAGAGGCTGGCGCGCGCGCAATTTGAGCTCGCGGCCTTATTTGAATACCAGCGGCTGCCGGAACTCATTGGCGGCCAGCAGCGAGACCCGATCCACCCGTTTCCGGCGGTCTATCCAGAAGCGAACTGGCCGCAAGCTTGGTCGGCGGCGGGCGTATTCTGCCTCCTATACAGCCTGCTCGGAACTTTTCCTTACGCCCCGCTTAAGACTCTGTTCGTCGATCCGCACCTGCCCGAGTGGATGCCCGAGATCACGATTGAAAACATGCATATCGGCCAGGCGAGCGCGGCGATCCGGTTTTTCCGGACGAAGGACGGCCGAAGCGATTTTAAGGTTCTGGAGGTTCAGGGCGACTTGCATGTGATCCGGCAACCGAGTCCCTGGTCGTTGACGGCCACGTTCGGCGAAAGATTCGTTGACGTGTTGACCAGCTTGACGCCGGGGCGATAGTGGTGGCACGGTCCGTGCTCTCAATTTCACGAGTGTTCGCGAAATTTCGAGTAACGGTTAACAAGCGCTGTGACGATCGCGCCCAAGCGCATCCAATTCTATGGAGAGGCAAATCATGGAGAGGAAGCTATTCCGAGTTTTGTTCCCCTATTTGATAGTTTTCGTCGTTTTGATCGCCTTGATCGCAAGCTTTGGAATGATGGCGGGCATACCGGGGTGGCAGATTTGGGTATGGGGAATTGGCGCATGTCTCGTAGTGGGAGCGGGGATGTTCAGCTTCTTCGAGGTACGGCGGCTGGCGGGTATTTCAAAAAGCGAGCATGAGAGGGCTCGCGAGGAAGCGGAAGCCGACCGCATAACGCGCCATTCCGCTATTGTGGAAGGCCCCACAGGTGAGCCGTATCCGCATCACGAGGACCACATCGAAAGCAGGGGGCGCGATCAAGGGCAAATCACGTCTAGCCTGCCGGAACCCACGCCGCTGGTGGGGGAGCTAGTCGAGCACAAGAAGAAAGACTAGGCCCGTGCGCGCCTAGTCCCACCTGGTGAACAAAGCCGACAGGAGGAATCCGCCGGCGGCGGCCAAACCCAGCATCGCCCAAGGATTCTGCCCGAAATAGGCCCGCCAGCTGGTGGCGTTTCTCAGCTTCTGTTCCAGTTCGGCCACATTGTCGCCTAGCCGCTGCCGTTGCTCGAAAATCTCGCTTATGACCTGGTTTGTTCTTTCGTCCATTGGAAGTCCTCTTTGACGGTTTGTATGGTTTTTTCCGGGGGCTTCACGGTCTTAAGCCGTGCACGGCCGGCACTGATGCCTACGGCGGCGCCGATCAGTGACAGCACGCCTACGATCAAAGCAGCTAACCAGTTCGGCAATGCGATCTCAAGCGCAAACATGATGGTTAACAGCAGAAACCCTACTGCATAGAGCCCAAGGACACCGCCGCTGCCAAATGCAATGGCAGCCGAGCGAGCTCCTCGAGCGCTGTCGGTCATCTCCATCCTGGCCAGCTTGATTTCGGAACGGACAATTTGCTGGATGCTGTTGCCTATATCTTTCAAGACATCGCCGATCGAACGCTCGTTCGATCCAATGTCCACCGTTGCGGATGTACGCCCGCGATTATCCACGTTACCTCCTATCCCGGAGCAGGATTCCCGCCACAAACCCGACGGCGGCCGCTGCCGCGAGGTACGTTTCCGGCGACCTCTTCATGAGCTGCTCGGCGTCTTTCCTGATCTCCCCGGCGTTACTCCGTTGGAGATAACCTGCGGTTGCACCGACGGTCCTCGCGACCTTGTTGAGGGTTGTATCGCCGTCAAATGTGCGAGTGAGCCCCGGCTGCATGGTTTCCTGGCTTTGTGAATTCTGCATACCCATCTGTTCGATGACGCCTTCGCGGCCGTTGTTTCAACGTTACGGCAATTGGCCATTTCCCCCGTGCAACACCATCGGGGAACAGCGTCACACATTGCGAGACGCACCGCGCTCCATGAATCTTCTAAAAGGCATTGTTTTGAATGGAATACTGATCGCTATCGTTGCGCATGGACTAATCGGTATATCGCTCGTTTGGGACAAAGTTCTCTTAAACCGGCCGCTCACAAAGAACTTAGCGTCATACGTGTTCTGGCTCGGAGCGATCAGTATTTTTGGGCTGATCCTCATCCCGTTTGGCTTTCAAATGCCCCAGCTCACCTGGGCTGCCCTGGGGTTTACGGCCGGAGTTCTGGACCTGGTTGCATCGTACTTTTATTACTCGGCACTGAAGTCAGGGGAAGCCTCGGAGGAACTGGCGGCCATGGGCGGATTTGCGCCCGTGGCGACGGCAGCCATTGCGATACCGCTGCTGCAAAAGCCGATCGGCGATCAACTGATCGGCTTCGCTCTGATGACCATCGGGGGCTTCGTAATGTTCTTTGCCGAGAAGCGGCCGCTCAAGAAGATGCTTCCGAAAGTAATCCTGGCAGCTGCCGGATTCGGCTTGATGAACGTTCTGCAGAAGATCGTCTTCAATCACACGAATTTCGTGAGCGGGTACGTGTTTTTCACCATTGGCACGACGGTGGGAGCTCTCGCGATGTTGGTCCCGCGCGGTTGGAGAGCGCAAATATTCGAGCATTCCGAAGAGGCCCCGCCCAAAAGCAAGGTGTGGTACATGATGAACCGATTTCTGGCGGGCGTCGGTTCCTTCCTCGTCATTTATGCGGTGAGCCGCGCCAATCCTGCGTTAGTGGAAGCGATATCGGGCCTGCGTTACGTGATCGTGTTCGTCGGTGCGTACGGTATCACGAAGATGAAGCCGGAGTGGTTCAGGGAAGACTTTCACGGGAAGGTGTTTACGGCGAAAGTAGCCGCAACGGCATTGGTGGTGGCCGGGCTCGTTATAGTGGGCTTGCGCGGCGGCAACGACGCAGGCCCGCAGTAAATCAAACGCCGAGCAAATATACGCCGAGCGCGACGCAGGCCGCGCCGATCCAACGGCGAGCATTCACATGTTCGTCCAGATACCAGCCCGCCAGCGCAGTCTTCAGGACATAGCTAATGGCGCTCGCTGGAACGGCAAAGCTAATCTCCGCGACCGTCAGCAAAGCCAGAAAGGAGAAGAACGAAATAGCATTAAACGCGATCCCGGCGACGATGAGCGGGTGCGTCGAAATGTAGCGCAACAGCCGGCCCACGCGGCGAGGGCCGAAGTGCTCAATCTCGCCGTGCGCAACCATTCCCTTCGCGCTGGCCAGGTCGCCCGCCGTGCTGGACAAGACAGTAATGGCCAGCCACATCCACTTCATTCTTCGGCCTTCGGAGGGGCGGCGTGCGTCCACGGGGGAGTTTCGGCCACCAGGACGACACCGAACGAGATTAGGGCAATTCCCAGCCAGCGGGCAAGCGATATCCGGTCGCCGAGGAGGAACTTGCCTAAGATCGCCGTGAAGGCATAGCCGCTCGCGGTCATCGGCAGCACATAACTCAGGTCGGCCCAGGTGAACATGGATAGCTGCGCAACCATCCAGATGGCGAGTAAAATCACGCCACCCACGAACCAGCTGTTGGTAAGAAGTTTGCGGCTATAGGCGAAGAAGATTTGCGGCCGGAACTCCGGCATTGCATTCATACCTTCGGCGAGGCAGAGATTACCGAAGGTATTGGTAACTACGATGAGGGCGATGAAGATCTGGTTGCGGAGCTTGTGACCCGCCGGCCCCATAGAAGGCGCGCATTGCAAACGCCGGCCGGCCGCTCCGGGAGCAATGCGCATCCGTGAAATTTGTGGCCTCAGGCGCGGATGAGCCGCCGGAACGGAGACACTTCGTAAATGGCGGACAGGATCGCGTCCGCCGCAATCGCCGTTAGCACGCCTTTCCACTTGTAGCTTAGAGGGGCGAAGATTGCGGCGGCCGCGGCAGCCGAGCCGATCCCTAACCGGATTTTTTGTTCTACATCACTCATTTGTGTCCTTTCCGTTCGTGGCGGAGTAATAGTGTTAGTAGTCTCGTGGTTCACGGCTTTTAGATGGCGTCCTTCCCGGAGTTGTTTCGCGCAGTTAGAGAGATCACCGTTAAACTGGAGCACTCGCCCCGGCCACACAGCCAGGTCACGTTTGCAAAACCAAAGCACCTGCGGCGGGCGTCCATCGGATGGGGTTCTGCAGATCGCCGGTTGGATGGTGGCGTCGCGCGCGGCTGCCGCCGCGGTGGAGGTTTTGGCCCATGGAAGCCTTATTCAAGCATTTTGTCGCCTTTCTGGTACACCTCGGCTTCCTCGGACTGCTGGTGATGGGTATTCTGGATTCTTCGTTTCTGTTTTTACCCCTCGGCAATGACCTGCTCGTCATTGGCATGGCGGCGAATGCGGGCGGACTACTGAAGGCCGTTCCTTACGCGATCGTCGCGGCGGCAGGATCGGTTCTAGGATGCTTGATATTGGACGTCATTGGACGCAAAGGCGGGAAGGCAGAACTGGAAAAGCACGTACCAAAGAAAAGGCTGGATTACGTTAAGAAGCAAATCAAGAAGAGGGCTGCATGGGCGCTAGCTTTGGGCGCTTTGATGCCTCCTCCTTTTCCATTCACTCCTTTCGTGGCCGCAGCCGCGGCGATGCAGTATCCGCGCAAGAAGCTTCTGAGCGTGATTGCAGCCACGCGCCTGATCCGATTCTCAATCGAGGCCACGCTGGCAACATACTTCGGCCGGCACATTCTCTCGCTTGCGACGAATCCGGCCGTGCACTGGTTCATTGTCGGGCTGGTATTTCTCTCAGTCGGGGGAAGTGTGTTTTCGGTGTATGGCTGGGTCAAGCGCAGCAAATCGAAAACAGCCCGCGCTTGACTCCAACCGGCTTAGTCGCCGCCGCCGTCGGCATACGCAATCGTGGTCATGAGCGCGTTGTCAGCTTGCCGCGAGTCGAGCCGCGTGTGTTGCACCACGATGGGCACGTCGGCTGTGATTACCGACGCGTAAGGTGTATCCACTGGAATCTTCTCAGGATCTTCGAAATTGTTAAAACGAAGGTGGCGCGTGCGGCGCGCGCCAATGATGAATTCGAACGGGCCGGCCGGTTCGCGGTCTTCGAAGTACACCATCACTTGCACATTCGCATCCCGGTCACCGGCGTTTAAGATGCAAAGCGCTTCGTGGCTGACGAGTTGGGGTGCTGGACCGTGGCTCCAGGCCGGTATGTATCCTTCCGCGAGCGCCCATCGATTCCGTCCTATTTCAGGCATGCTTTTCTCCTTGGTAAACGCAATATGCGCGAGCATCCGCCTCTTTCAGCGTCAATCCGAACCCGGGGCTCGCGCGATCGGGTGTCAAATTGCCGTTCTTAGCCAGCAGTGCTCCGTCAAATAGCATCTTTTCAATTCGAACGTGATCATGAAAATATTCGACGTTACGCGCGCGCGGCGCGACGCAGCACAGATGACCGTGCAAGGACGGCGAGGTGTGCGCGGATAGCGGCCGCTGAAATCCGTCCGCTTCCGCGGCGGCGTTCAGAAATCCGGTGACGCCCCCGCATCGAGTCGCATCCGCCTGGATCACGTCTACGGCCTCCGCGGCGAGCATGCGCTGAAAATATTGGTGGTTGTAACCGTATTCACCGGCGGCAATGTCCATCTGTGCCGGCGCGCGCTCGCGAATGAATCGGAGCCCAGGCAAATCATCCGAGCTAACCGGCTCTTCAAACCATGTCACGCCGCATTCGGCGAACTGGCGGGCTTTTTCGAGCGATTGTTTGACGGTATAAGCTCCATTTGCGTCGACGTACAGCGCGGCATCGCCGATCGCATGGCGGGCTACACGGACGCGCGCCGGGTCCTGCTCGGGATGCGTGCCGACCTTCATTTTCACTGCCCGGATTCCCTCGTGTACCCAGCCGCCTAGCTGCCGCGTCAATTGCTCGTCGGAATAAGACGTGAATCCGCCGCTGCCATAGACGGAGATTGAAGGACGCAATGCGCCCAGCAGATTTACGATCGCGACGCCGAGAGTCCGCGCCTTCAGATCCCACAGGGCCATGTCGACGGCCGATATCGCCATGGAAGCAATACCGTCGCGCCCCAGATTTCGCACGGAGCGGTACATCGCCTGCCAAACGGCGGGCGGGGAAGCGGGTTCGGCGCCCAGCACGTGGTCAGCGAGATGGTGCTCGATCAAGTGAGCCGTGGCGGTGTCGGCATAGGTATACCCCAAACCGGTATGTCCCGACCCGCGCACGTGCACGACCACCAGCGTGGTCTGGTTCCATTCGTAGGTTCCGTCGGCTTCGGGCGCGTCAGTGGGAATTGTGTACGCCGACACTGTAATGCTGTCGACGGATTCGCTCAAGCCCGCTCCTGTCTCCCGCGCTCCCGGCTCCAAAGATATGCTCCGCCCGCCAGCAGACCAGCGCCGATCAACAAGCCGGCCGGCACGCGAGCCACCGGAGCTTCCGCGTATTCGCGTTCCAGCTCGCGGACATCGCCCGCCCCATCCAGCCCTTCATTCAGCGCGAGCTGCAACACCTGCGCGAAATGCAATGCGCGACGCTCCGTGCATTGTTCGATCTGTTCGCGGCAGCTGAACCCATCGGCCAGTATCAACGTGTCCGCGCCCGCATTGCGGACGGCGGGCAGCAGCACGCGCTCGCCGCACGCGATGGACACGTTGTAGTGATCCTCTTCATAACCGAACGCGCCGGCCATGCCGCAGCAACCGGAATCGAGAACTTCAACGTCCAAGCCGGTTTTCTTGAGCAGGTCCACCTCTTTGTCCCATTTGAGAACGGACTTGTGGTGGCAATGGCCGTGGACTACCGCTTTGCCGTGCAGCTTCGGGGGTTGATAGCCGTCCTGCTTGCCGAGAAATTCGCTGAGCAGGAACGATTGGTCCTTGAGGCGGTCCGCGTCTTCGTTGCCGTGCAAAAGATTGGGCAATTCATCGCGGAAGACGGCGATGCAGCTTGGCTCCAGACCGACCACCGGCGTGCCAGCTTGAATCTCCGGCCGCAGCGCATTGAGGATATTTAGCAGCCAAGACTTGGCGGTATCGAGCATGCCGTAGTCGTACAGAGGCCGGCCGCAGCATAGGTCCTGCTTAGGCACGACGACGCGAAAGCCAGCATGCTCGAGCACGTCGAGCGCGGCTTCGGCGACCTGCGGCGTGAAGTGATCGTTGAACGTGTCGGCCCACAGAATAACGCGCGGGCCGTTCGGATGCTTCGGCTTTCGACCACGCAGAGATTGTTTGAACGTCCGTGCCGCAAAGGCCGGAATGCGCCGGTTCTGATGATAGCCGGCCGCCCACTTTGCAATGGAACTCAGGCCGGGTGTTTGCGTGAAGAAGTTCGCTGTCCCGGGCGCCTGGGCCGCGATCCGGCTCCAGACATGGATCAGCCCGGAGACATAGGCGTGTCTGGGCCGGACTCGCGCCTGGTAGTAATGGGAAAGGAACTCGGCCTTATAAGTGGCCATGTCGACGTTAACGGGACAGTCGCCCTTGCAACCTTTGCACGACAGGCAAAGGTCAAGCGCCTCGCGCACCGGCTCACTGCGCCACAAATCCTGCAATGGGTCGCCCTGCAACATTTCGAAGAGCATGCGGGCGCGGCCGCGGGTGGAATGCATCTCCTCGCGCGTCGCCATGTAGCTGGGACACATAGTGCCGCCTTGCTCGCGCCGGCACTTGCCGACGCCCACGCAACGCAAACTCACCTTGGCGAAATTGTGGTCGTCCTCGGGGTAAGAAAAATGTGTGGAGAGGCGCGGCGGGTCATAATCCGCGCCCAATCGCAAATTCTGGTCGATGCGATAAGGATCCACGATCTTTCCGGGATTCATTTTGCCTTTCGGATCCCAGATGGCCTTGAACTCGCCGAAGGCTCGCACCAGTTCACCGCCGAACATTTTTGGCAGGAACTCGGCGCGGGATTGTCCGTCACCGTGTTCGCCCGATAGTGAGCCGCCGTAGGCGACTACCAAATCGGTCGCGGCGTCCATGAAGCGGCGATACTGCTCTAATCCTGCGATCGATCGCAGATCGAACGGGATGCGGCAATGCACGCATGCCTGTCCGAAGTGGCCGTAAACGGAGGGATGGTCAAGACCGTGTTTCGCAAATAGTTGCTTCAAATCCCGAAGATAATCGCCGAGCCGGTCGGGTGGGACCGCGGAGTCTTCCCATCCTTCCCAGGTGACATGCTCTCCGGGTATGTCCGCGGTTGCGCCGAGCCCGGATTCGCGAACTTCCCAAAGCTCTTGCTCTTTGGACTTATCGTCGTAAATTTTCATGGAAGGTGGCGTTTTGGATTTCTTCAACTCGTCCATCAAACGCCGCGCCTTCTCCTCCGCCTCCTGGCGGGTTTCGCCGCCAAATTCAACCATCAGCCACCCTTTACCGTCGGGCAGCAGATCCAGATCTTTCAGGTTGAGGCCTTTCTTTTTCATGTCAGCGATAAGCTGATCGTCAAGGCCTTCGCAGCCGATGGGTTGGTGCGCCACCACTTCGGGTATATGATCGCCCGCCTGGAACACATCAGGATAACCCAAGACCAGCAGGACGCGCTTCGGTGGGTTGTAGACCAGACGCCCGACAATTTCCAGGTACGTAACGCAGGTGCCTTCCGTCCCCACAAGAGCGCGTGCGACATTGAACCCGTTCTCCGGCAGCAGTTCATCCAGGTTGTAGCCCGAGATGCGGCGCGGGATTTTGGGATAGCGTTTGCGAATCAGGTCCGCATAGCGATCCCGGAGGTCGCGCATTTTGCCGTAGATTTCACCGATCCGGCCGCCTTCGCGGATGTAGGCGTCCAGTTGATCCTCGTTGGTCGCGCCCACGCGCATTTGCAAACCGTCGTAGGTGAGTACCACCAGCTCGTCGATGTTCTCCGATGTGCGGCCGGCCATCTGGGCGTGCATGCCGCAGGAGTTGTTGCCGGTCATTCCGCCCAGAGTACAGTGGTCATGCGTTGCCGGATCCGGCCCAAAGGTAAGGCCGTACGGATTCGCGGCGTGGCGCAGGTCGTCGAGAATACATCCCGGCTCAACGCGGGCGCGCTTGCGTGCCGCATCGATCTCCAGGACGTGGTGCAAGTACTTGGTCATGTCCATCACGACCGCAACATTGCAACACTGCCCGGCCAGGCTCGTACCGCCGCCGCGGCTGAGGATCGGGGCGCCGAACTCGCGGCTGATCGCCACCGTGGCGACGATGTCGTCGATATCGCGCGGCACCACCACTCCGATCGGGACCTGCCGGTAGTTGGACCCGTCCGTTGCGTAAAGCGCGCGGCTGCCGGGGTCGAATCGGACTTCGCCGCGAATGTGCCGCTTGAGTTTTGCGGCTAACCCTTCCGAGTCGCCGTGCCAGGCTGATGCAGCCGCGCTGGTTCGCCGGCGCGTGACGTCCGTTTGAGCGTGTGAGATGTCGAGAAGCATCCGGTCAAGCCTTTCCTACGGATCAGACCAGTTCCCGCGCCTTCTCTTCGAGAATTGTCTTCATGATCTTGCCGCGCTCGGGCGTCCCGCGCGCGATTGATTCGGCAAAATGCAGAGCTTGATCGCTCTTGATTTTGGGCGGCAGGGGAGGCGAATACGGGTCAACCACCGCTTCGATCAAAACGGGTCCGCGATGATTGACCGCTTCTTCCACCACCGCCGAAGCTCGCTTAGGATCTTCAAGCGTAAAAGCGGTCACGCCGAAGCCGCGCGCGACCGCCGCAAAATCGATCGGCTGCAGATCGCAGGCAAATTCCGGATTCCCGAGGAAGACCATCTGTTCCCACATGATCTGGCCCAGATAATTGTTCTTGATGACCACGATCTTGATGGGAAGGTTGTACTTTACGCACGTGGCCATTTCCGCCATGAGCATCGACAAGCCGCCGTCTCCGACGAATGCAGCCACCGTACGGTCCGGGTACGCGATCTGAGCGGCAATGGCATAAGGCAGGCCGCACGCCATCGTAGCCAGGGTTCCCGAGCAGGAGTGAAGTTGGCCGCGCTTGGCGGGAATGTGTCGCGCCCACCAGGTAGTGATTGTGCCCGAATCGCTGGTCACAATGGCGTCTTCGGGAAGAAACCGGCCCAGTTCGTGTGCAATGACCTGGGGCTTCATGGGTTTGCTCATGTCGCTCGCACGCGTAGCCATGGTCTTGCGCCATTGCTTCATTCCGTCCTGCGCACTTTCCAGGAACTTACGGTTTTTCTTCCGCCGCAGCAAGGGAACCAGCGCCGTAAGGCTGCACTTCGCATCGCCCACCAATCCCACCTCCACGGGATAACGCAGGCCAATCCGAGTTGGATTGATATCAATCTGGACGGCGCGCGCGTCGTCGGGCTTCGGGTAGAACTCGATGTAGGGGAACGACGAACCGACAATTAATAGCGTGTCGCAATTCCGAATCGCATCTTCGGACGGTTCGGTGCCGAGCAATCCCAGGCCGCCAGTCGTATACGGGCTGTCGTCGGGCACGCAGCATTTGCCCAGGAGAGCTTTAATAATCGGAGCGCCAAGCGTATCGGCGATGTACTCGAGTTCCTGTCCGGCCCCGAGAGCGCCTTGCCCCGCCAGGATGGCAACACGTTTTCCGTCGTTCAGAATCTCGGCTGCTTTTTGAAGGTCGCTCTTGGCAGGCAGCCGGACACGGTGCGCCCAAACGTCCGAGACGTGCCCCGGCTTGTTGCGCTTCGATCGTGCGTCCTTGCTGAGTTCCTGGTCCTGAATATCTACAGGGATGGTGATGTGTGCGACGCCGCGATAGCTCAGGGCAGTGCGGCAGGCCAATTCCGCGACGTTCTGCATGTGAGCCGCACCCATCACGCGCTCGTTGTAGACGCAAACGTCCATGAACAACTTGTCGAGTGCGACGTCCTGTTGGGTGTGCGTTCCGAGCAAGTCGTGGAACTGCATCCCAGTGATTGCAAGCACAGGAGCACCGTCCAGCTTAGCGTCATAGAGACCGTTCAACAGATGGATACCGCCCGGCCCTGACGTTGCCAAGCAGCAGCCGATTTTCCCCGTGAACTTCGCGTATCCGCACGCCATGAAGGCTGCGGCCTCTTCGTGCCGGACCTGAATGAAACGCAGTTTTTTCCGTTCTTCGGCCTTACGGATCGCTTCGATTATTCCGTTGATGCCGTCGCCCGGAAGACCGAAGATCGTGTCGATCCCCCAATCAGTAAGCGTCTCAATGAGGATTTCAGCCGTAGTTGGCATAGGCTCCCTTCTCCGTGCGTTACAAGATTGATACTTGCTGCGTCGCCAGCAGCGATTGTTAGACGTTATCGGAGGAGTCGATACAGCGCGATCACCGTTACAGCGGCGACAAAACCACTTGAGGCTAGCCTGGAATCAGTTGGTCGAGCCGCCGGCGGGGGCAGCCGGTGCGTTGTCGAGCATGCTCTTTACACGAGCCGAAAGGCGATCTTTGATCGTGAGCAGTTCGACGGCAGCTAATGGAGCACCGCCTGCGCGCAAGGTCAGCGGGGTCCCGGCGATGTGGCCGGTTTGGATCACAGTTCCCACTTTCAGTTGGAGAATCTCTGAGATTTTCATTTCGAGGCTCCCAACCTCAACTGCAATTTCGAACGGCAACGATTCATAACGGTTCAAAATCTCGGTTGGGTTCATGGCGCTGTCCTGATGTGGTGCTGCGGCGGCCGAAATTCCATCGCGGAGGAGTATGCAGCTTTGTGGCCAACCAGCGGGCCATGAATTTGCAGCCGTGAAGCATGCGGTACTGTCGACAAATCGCCAGCACCTCGACCGTGCTGCGACGGCGCGTTCGCATGTGGGATTGAACGCCCCCCGCAAATGGGGGGATGTCGAAATCCAGAAAAAAGTGTCGAAAACCTCAAGTCCCCTTATCGATCATCCGATTGACGATTTTAAACAAAAATGCAACCTAGTGTTCGTACGTATACGATTGTGTGGGTCGCCAACCGGCCTGCTCCCGCAAACCTGTTTGCGAGCAATGACGAGAGCCCGAGAGCCGAAGTAATTTGGGTAACGGAGCTGGCGCGTGCGATCGACATTCTAGCCGTACGCAATGTTGATGCCGTCATGGTGAGCCTGCCTCTTGCGGATTGTTCCGCCGACGACCTGCTCGGGTCCATCCGGCGATCACAACCTTCAACACCGTTGGTCATTTACGAACCTGGTGGGGATTCCGTCAGCGCTGACCTGCAACGCTTCAATCCGTCACGTTGCATTTCACAGGCCGTTTCGGAGGAGCACCTGGCTGAAGCGATCTTAGAGGCGATCCGCAACGGCGGAGAGAGGGGCAGTGAAGCACGTGTATCTCCGGCGGCGACGCGCCACGCCATGGTCGGATCGAGCCCTGCCATCCGCCAAGTCGCTGAAATTATCCGGCTGGCCGGTCCTCGCCGTTGCACGGTGCTGATCACCGGCGAAACAGGGAGCGGAAAAGAGATCGCGGCACGCGCCATCCACGCCGCCAGCAACAGGTCGGGCCGCAGGATGGTGGCCGTAAACTGCGCGGCGCTGCCGGACAATCTGCTCGAGGCCGAACTGTTCGGACACACCAAAGGCGCGTTCACCGGCGCCGTGAGTGCGCGCGTGGGCTTGTTCGAGCAGGCGCACCGCAGCACGATCTTTTTGGACGAGATTGGTGAACTGCCCTTACCATTACAGGCAAAGCTGCTGCGCGTCCTGCAGGAGCGGGAAATCCAGCGCATTGGAAGCTCGGAACCAACTCTGGTGGATGTGCGGGTGATCGCCGCGTCGAACATCAACCTGCTGGAAGCGGTGGCAAACCGCCGTTTTCGAGAAGACCTATATTACCGCCTCAATGTTGTGGCCCTGCCGATTCCTTCTCTGCGCGAGCGGGCTTCCGACATCCCGGATTTAGCGGTCTATTTTTTGGCCAAGATTGCGGATCATGAGGGCGGCCAAGCCAAACAGTTATCCGCCGAGGCGTTGCAAGCCCTCGCGCGCTACAGTTGGCCGGGAAACATTCGTCAGCTTGAGCACGCGCTGGAATCCGCTGTGGCATTGAGCGGAACCCGTAACACGCTTTATCCTGGGGATTTCGATCTCCCCGAGCCCGCGCATCCGTCCGGGGTTGCGTCCTTGGACGTGCCGGAAAGCGGCATCGACTTCGAAGAGCTCATGATGAGCATCGAGCGGCGGCTTCTGGAACGCGCCTTGGCGAAGTCCGGCGGCAACAAATCTCGCGCGGCCAGTCTGCTGAAGATGAAGAGGACGACTCTGATCTCCAAGTTCAAAGCACTGGAAGTCTGCGCGTAGAGCACCATGGCTCCGGCTCAAGCAGTTGCGACTAGTCCGAAAACTAACGGCCGGCCAAACTTTCTGAATCTTGAGAATCTGGGCGAGTTTGGGGTGCCGATCGCCGTTCTTATGATCGTGGTGGCGCTCATCACGCCGCTGCCCAGCTTCGTTCTGGATTTCCTCATCGTTCTCGATCTGATGATGTCCGTCATCGTCATGATGGTGGCAATGTACGTTGGCAGACCGGTGGAGTTCAGCGTATTTCCCACCGTGCTTCTGCTCCTGACATTATTTCGCCTGGCGCTCAATGTTTCCTCCTCCCGCCTTATTCTTCTGAACGGCAACACGGGAACCGCGGCGGCGGGGCACGTAATCGAGGCGTTTGGGAGTTTCGTAGTGGGAGGCAGCTATATCATCGGCGCCGTGATCTTCTGCGTGCTGATTGCCATACAGTACGTCGTCATCAATCACGGTTCGGTGCGTATTTCGGAAGTTACGGCTCGCTTCACCTTGGACGCGCTCCCCGGCAAACAGATGTCGATCGACGCCGACCTGAACGGAGGGCTCATCGACGAGACCGAGGCGAAGCGGCGCAGGAAAGAGCTGAGCGCAGAAGCGGAGTTCTATGGCGCCATGGACGGCGCGTCGCGGTTTACACAGCGCGATGCGATCGCGAGCATCATCATCACGGGCGTAAATATCATTGCAGGTTTCCTCATCGGCGTATTGCAGCACCAAATGGACCTTAAGCACGCGCTGGCAACATATACGGTGCTGACCATCGGAGACGGGCTGGTGACTGTCATTCCGGCTCTCATGATCTCCATTTCGGGCGGTCTGGTGATCACGCGCGCCAGCTCCGACGCGAAGCTGGGGGCGCTGTTCGAGACACAAGTGTTCGGTAAAGCCGAGCCTCTGATGCTGGCCAGCGGGGTGCTTCTCGCTTTGGCGCTCTTCCCCGGGCTGCCGGCACTGCCATTTCTGGCAATGGGCGGGGGACTGGGCGTCGTATCGTGGCAAAAACGGCGCAAGCAGCAGAGTACCGCCGCCGTCACCGCCACGACAGCCGGGAAACCGGCCAAGGAAAACATCGAAAACCTGCTACAAGTGGATCCGCTCTCGATCGAGGTTGGCCTGGGCCTGGTAAAGATCGTTGACGGTGGCCCTAATTCGCCTCTGCTCCAGCGCATTGTTGGCATTCGCAAGACCTTGGCCTCGCAGCTCGGCTATCACTTGCCTGCCATCAAGGTCAATGACAACTTAGCACTCCGCCCGCGCGAATACTCGATTTTGATCAAGGGTGTTGAAGTTGCGCGCTACGAGCTGCCCAGCGGACAGGAGCTGGCGATTCCCAACGCGGACGTACGCGGTGGAGTGGAAGGCGTTCCCACCAAGGACCCGGCGTTCGGCCTCGCCGCGCTGTGGATACCGGTGGATCGCGCCGCTGCCGCGCGCGCCCATGGCTACACGGTGGTGGATGAAGTGAGCGTGCTCGGCACACACATGTCGGAGCTGGTACGGCGCCATGCACACGAACTTTTCACACGCCAGGATGCCAAGAGCTTCTGCGACCGGGTGGCGCAAAACAATCCCAAGGTGGTCGAAGACCTGATCCCCAAACTGTTGCCACTGGCGACGGTCCAACGCGTACTGCAGAATCTGCTGCGGGAGCGGGTGCCGATTCGCGATTCCGTCACTATCCTGGAGGCGCTCAGCGAAGGAGCCCAAATGACCAAGAATCCCGTTCTGCTGACCGAATACGTGCGGCAGGCGATCCGGCGCGTGCTTGTAAAGCCGCACGTGAATGCTCAAAACGAGATTACGGCTTTTCTGGTTGACCCCGGCCTGGAACAAACCGTCGAATCCGCCGTGGAGCACAGTGAGAACAACAGCGTGCTCGGCTTGGCGCCTCAAACGGCGCGCGACGTAGTGGCACAATTCTCCCGCCGCTTAGAGAGACCGGACTCGACCGCCGTCGTTCTCACCTCGCCTAACATTCGCTATTTCGTCAAACAGCTTCTGGAAACCGCGTTTCCGGACGTCGCAATTCTGTCGCATAACGAGGTTCCTCCTGAAGTTAAGGTAAGGTCCTTGGGCTCGATCGGATGAAGGGAGTTAAGCAATGAGCCTCAGCCAAACCATTTCGAACGCACCGGACGCCGCCGCGCTCTTATTCCATCGCAGCGCGTCGCGTGGGCATTCCAGCCCCGACCGCGTCGACCGCCCGGCAGGAAATCCCGGCGCTGAACAAGAGTTGCAGGAACCGAGTGGTGATCTAGGCCAGATCCTGGAGCAGTTCCCCGCGGCCGCCAGCGACGTGAATGCAGATGCTTTAAGCGTTCAGGCCTATCGAGAACTGGTTTCCGTAGGTATGGCTGCCGCGGTAGCGCGCACGATAACGAAAAACGCGCTGCTGGCGTGGAAGGCGATGTTGGCGCCACAGGCCGGCGGCTTCGCCTCCTTCCGAAGAGTCCTGGTGGAATGCATTATCGCGCAATTGCAGTTTGCACCGGCCGCGCGGTCGGGCAAAGATGCCAATTCCGTTCTTGTTTTCGCCGGGCCGCCCGGGGCGGGGAAGAGCACCACACTCACCAAGATCGCGATGACGGAGTTTCTGGATCGGCGCATCCCGGTACGAATTATCTCCGTGGATCCGCACCACGCCGCTTGCCATGAGAGGATGCGCGCGTTGGCCGGAATCATTGGAGCGCAATTCGAAGCGGCCAACACGATGGCCGAGTTCCACACCGCCGTCCGGCATCATTCGGGCCGCGGCGGTTTGCTGATCGATGCAGCCGGGTACGGGGTCGCGGAGAACCAATACGCCCGTGAACTGGCCGGATTTCTACGCGATTTAAACCCCCGACAGACACATTTGGTGCTGCCGGCATGGATGCTCAAGGACGACCTGGTTCGAGTCGCGCGCGAGTACAATGACTTTGCCCCGGATTACCTGCTCTTCACGAAAGTAGACGAGACCGAATCGTACGGCTCATTTCTATCCGCCGCCATTGAGCTCAGAAAGCCGCTTTCGTTCCTGGCGAGCGGTCAGAATATTCCGGAGGACCTTGGGCTGGCCACTCCCAGCGCCCTGTTCGCATCCTTATTCCACGGCCAGCGGGTCGAGGCAGCGTGGACAACCGAAAGTACTCCCCATTTCGCCGCCGCCCCCGCCGGCGCGGATACCGTACACAACTAGAGGAATTGCATGAACGAACAACAAACTGACGCACAGGTGAGCAATACGCCGCAATCAGACGCCGTTCAGCCCTCGGCGGCTACTGCGATATCGGAGCCGGCCGCGAGTTTCTTGGCCGCGCCGCTACTCATGGATATTAAACTGCCGATTCGTGTACGGATGGGTGGTACGCAAATGAGTCTTCGCGCGATCAGTCAGCTCACGAGCGGGTCCGTAATTGAATTGGATTGCTCGGCCGACGATCCGGTCCAGATTGTGGTCAATGACCGCGTGATCGCTGAGGGTGAGGTGGTTGTCGTAGGTGGCAACTACGGTGTTCGCGTGACACGCATCGCCGGACCCAACGAGCTGAAACCGGGTACGCCCGGTGAACGCGAACTCAGGAATCTTTCCGAGCAGTTGAAGTAGCGCGCCGGCTGGAACCGGCCGCCCGGCACGCGAACGGCGCCCTTAGCCGCCGAAGTCCTCGATCAGGAATGCCCGGTGTGCGCCCGTGCTTACCACTTGTCCCTCAAAGCCAGGTTGTCCATTCAACGTGCAGTCTACGCGCTGCTCGACCGCGTGCTCGAGCTTCACGATCTGGCCTTCCCGCAGCTGGAGCAGATCGCCCAGCCGGATTTCGGACGCGTCGAGCCACACGTCTATCGCCACGCGGGCGGGCATCATCAGCTCCAAGGTGCTTTCCACCGAAGCGACCGGCTCGGGATAGGGCTCCTGCGGCCGTTCCTGCTCGCTGAGCGCGTCGCTGAACAACGTTGGGGGCGCCGCAATGCGGAGCTTGCCAGACGCCTCGCCCACGGTCAAATCGAATTCGGCCGCACACAACAGTTCCGTGCCGGGCAAGATGCGGGACGGAGTAGGCTCAATCTCGAGCGCTAGCGTTTCCAGCTGGTTCTTCAGCAGCGATGCCCAAACGCGATAGGTTTCCGACAGCACCAGCCGGAATAATAGCGTCACTACTTGCAGTTCGATCTCGGTAGGTTTGCGCCCCGGCGAGACGAAAGCGCCGGATTTCGCTCCCAGCGCGATACCGATCAGCGGAAACAAAACAGAGTAGTCCGCTCGCAGCACCAGTCTGTGTTGATCGGGCTTGGTAAGAATCGCCGCGAAGCAAGACTGGTCTTCGTTCTGAGAAAACTCCGCGTAGGGAACTCGTCCGACACCGCTATAGGCTGCCGTGATTGAAGTCCTAAGAAAGGCGGATAAATTAATTCCAAGGTCGCGAGCAAAGGACTCATAGACCAGGCGCAGCCGCTCTCGAACTGCGTCCTCCAATTTCGCGGCGTTAGTAAAATCCGCCTTCTTCCAATCCGGTTCCATAAGTGGCTAGCTAAGTACTTCCATCGGCCACCGAACCAAGCGACTTTATCTAACGACCGCGAGGCCCGGCGGCAAAATGGAGCGCGGGCGCCGTTGCCGAATTCTCGACACTGACTGTCATCGTCTAAACGGCGAGTGCCTCCAAATGGCTGAAAAGAAGCATCGCAGCTTGGCTCGCGAGATGCAAGTATGCTGAAGTCGCTCGGGAGGACTTTGTAAGTACGACCGGAGTATCAGCGCCCTATGAACGTGCTTGAAAACGCAGGCCCCAAAATTTCCGGACGGCACAAGGCCGCCATCCTGCTGGTCGCGCTGGGTGAAAAATTGGGAAGCGAGGTTCTTAAGCGCCTGAACGACGATGAAGTGAAGATCGTAAGCAAGGCGATTGCCAGCCTCGACCAAGTCACTCCGAACCAAGCGGAATCGGTTCTTCAGGAATTTCATCAGGCTGTCTCACAAACCTCGGGAAGAGGCGGCACGGATTTCGCCAAGCGCGTGTTAGTGAACGCATTCGGTCCAGCCGCGGCGCAGCGGTTATCCGAGTACCTGCCAAAAGCCGGAAACCAGCGCATAGAATCGCTCCAAAAGGCGGATCCGCAGCAACTGAGCCGCTTCGTGGAGGGCGAGCATCCGCAGACGATTGCGTTGATTCTGTCGCACCTGCCGGCCGACCGCGCTGCGTCGCTCATGTTGAACCTTTCGGCTCCGCTTCGGGCCGAAGTCGTCGTCCGGGTTGCGCAACTGGACCGAGTTTCACCGGACGTAGTCTCGCGCATTCACGATGTCATCAGCGAGAAACTGAAGTCGCTCGGGGAGCTCAGGGTGGAATCGCAAGGCGGCCCGCGCGCTGCCGCCGATATCCTCAATCGCTTGGACTCCACCGCGAGCGAGGAAATTCTGGAAACCATGAGCACTGATGAACAGTCGCTCGCGGATGTGATTCGAAATTTCATGTTTACGTTCGAAGACATCGTTATGCTGGATGTCAACGCGATGAAAGAAGTGGTTGCCAAAGTGGATCGGAAACTGCTGACGGTGGCGCTCAAGGGTACCAGCGAACAAGTGATGCAGCACTTCCTCCAATGCATGTCCCAGCGCGGCGGCGAGATGCTGCGCGAGGATATGGAGGCGACGGGCCCGCTAAAAATCAAGGATGTCGAAGCGGCTCAGAAACAGGTTCTAGCGGTCGTACACCAACTGGAAACCGACGGAACGATCAGCTTGCGAGGCGGTGCCGGAGACCAGTATGTCGTCTGAGATCGTGACAGGCTCAGCCACCCCGGCAACTCCGGTTTTGTGGCGCAAGGTGAGCCTGCTCTCGCGCGAGAAGCCCAAGCGCCATTCTGCGCGGCGCGACGGCGAGGAAGAGCTCAAGTCCCGGCTGGATCAAGCCCGCCGCGAAGGTATGGAACAAGGGCGCGAGGCTGGCCTGCAGGAGTCCGAGCAGCAGGTTCCGGCGATTCTGCAGAATTTTGCGCGGGCACAGGCCGAGCTGGCCGGAACAGCAGAACAGATCCGCATCGAAACCGCGCGGGACCTGGTGCAACTTGCCAGGAATATCGCGGCGCGAGTGATTCATCGCGAGATGGTAACGGACAGCGCCGCTGTCGCCGGTTTGGTTCGGGCGGCTTTTTCTAAGCTTCAGCAACGCGAGATCACGCGTGTGCGCATGCATCCCGCAATGGAGCCTGTGGTCACGAAGACCCTTGAGGATTGCGGCGCGCCGGCGGCGGTAGTACTGGCGCCCGACACGGCGTTAAGCGCCGGCGAACTGCTCTTCGAGACGAGCCAGGGCGTTTTGGACGCTTCACTCGAGACGCAATTGCGCGAGTTGGAGCGCGGCTTGATGGATAAATTGGGAAAAGCCAAAGCCGGCGGCGCAAGCCGCGGATGAAGACCTTATAAGTGCGTGCGTCTTTGCCGGCAGCTAACAGCGCTTGGCTGTAAGGTTGAGCGGCAGTTACTCTTCTTTCCGATTCCAGACTGCCAGATGCGATTCCGCCGCCAGCGTTTCCAGCTGGCGCGCTTGGTCATATTCCCATCGCTTGAGCTGACGCGCTTTAAGTTCCTCCAGCAGCCGGAGACGGAGCTTCGCCTCGCTGTACTTTTTCTGCTGAACCATCAAATCCCGCGCAGATCGCGCCAGCAGTTGCCCAATTTTATCCGCCTTGTGCCATAAACGGAGGCTGTAGGCCGCCGTGGCACGCAAATCGCTTCCGGACAAATCCGGCAAACCTCCCAGCGAGGACGTAAGCTGTGAGCGCTCGGCCGCGACGGTCCGGGCGGCTGCTTCGAGCCGGCGATGCTCCTGAAGAACGCGCTGCAGCACTGCTTCCTGGCGGGCAAGCTCGAGTGTCCGCCAGCGCAGGACCTTGTCCAGAGAAAATTGGAATTGCGCCATTCTCCCCTCCTACGGTAGTGCCGCTGAGAGCTTCGCCAGACGCTGCAGAGTTTCCGGGAACGGCGAAAAGGAATGGGAGTCCTGCTTCAGGAAATTCAGGATTTCAGGCCGGAGTCGGATACCGGCATCCAGCTTGGGATTGCTGCCCGATACGTAGGCGCCCAACTGAATCAGATCCTGCGACTCATGATAGAGCGCCAGGGCTTCTCGTACCTTTTGCAACTGCGCTAACTGTTCCGCCGTCGCGACGCGCGGGGTCAGACGGCTCAGCGACTGACGCACATCGATCGCCGGGTAATGTCCCGCGGCAGCCAGTTCTCGCGACAAAACGAAGTGGCCGTCCAGGATACCGCGCACGGCGTCGCAGATGGGCTCGTTGAAATCGTCGCCTTCCACCAGCACGGTGAAGAAACCGGTAATCGAGCCTCTCTTGAAGTGGCCAGAGCGCTCGAATATTTTCGGCAGCATCGCGAACACGGAAGGCGTATATCCTTTTTGGCTAGGCGGCTCGCCCGCAGCCAGCCCGATTTCGCGCTGCGCCATCGCGAGCCGAGTCACCGAGTCAACCACCAGCAGGACGTTCTTGCCCTGATCGCGGAAATACTCGGCCACCGCAAGCGCGACGAAGCAAGCCCGAATGCGCAGGGGCGCCGGACGATCGCTGGTTGCCACTACCACTACCGAGCGGCTCCGGCCTTCCGGCCCCAACTCGTTATCCAGAAACGCGCGTACTTCGCGGTTGCGCTCGCCAACCAAAGCGATCACAGTGACATCGGCATCGTTGTGGCGCGACATGGTTCCCAACAGAGTGCTCTTGCCGACGCCGCTTCCTCCGAAGATGCCTACGCGCTGTCCTTTGCCGCACGGCAGGACGCCGTCGATGGCACGAATTCCGGTTACCAGCGGCTCGGTGATGTGCTCCCGTTCAAGCGGCGAGGGCGCTGGGTTGTACAGCGGGTAAATATCCGAAGCCTGAACGGGAGGACCGCCGTCGATCGGCTGCCCGAAGCCGTCTAGAACGCGCCCCAGCAGCGCTGGCCCAACCCGGAGTTGCGATTCGCTGTTGCGCGCGATCACGCGGTTGCCTAGCTGCAATCCATCGATCTCCTCCAGCGGCATTGAAAGCACTCGCTCGTTACGGAAGCCAACAACTTGAGATCGGACGGACCGGCCAGACGAGGTGATGACCTCGCAGAAATCGCCGACCGAAGCCACCGGCCCGCGGGAGGCAATCAGCAGCCCAACCATTTCCGTGACTTCGCCCACCCACGGCATCAATTCAATTTCGGAGACCTGCGGAACCAGGTGACTAATGGAAGACGTGGCGGTCATGCGCTATTCCTCCAACCTGTCGGCCAAACCGCGCTCGATCTCTTGAAGCTCGACACTATCCCCATGCAACGTTCCACGCGAAGTCTCGAATCGTATGTCGCCAGGCTTCAGGTCCGGATCGTTTATCAAAACTGGATTCGCCGGCTCTGCGCATTGCTGCAGGCACTGGCGCAACATAGGCTCGAGCGCGGGATGAACTCGCACGCGGTTTGTTTCCTGCGCGCGTAGTTTCAGGAAGGCGGCCGACAGCAGGCCGCCAAGAGCGCCGGGATCCACTGAAACGTCACGATGCAGGACCCGCGAGGCCATGCAAATTGCAAGCTGCACCACATCGCCAGCGGCTTCTTGCCGCAGCAGGTCGGGCAGCCGGGCAATCTCTCCCAGGCTGAAGGCGAGATTATGTACGGCCGGCAGAATCTTCTGCTCCGCTTCCAGCCGGGCCGCTGCAACCCCGTCCGCATACCCTTGGCGCCTGGCCTGCTCCAGGCGGCTGGAGATTTCGTGCTCGCTATTGGCGCCGGCGTGCGATCGCCGGAGTGCTGTAACGGGCGGTGCGCTGCGCCAAGACACCCGTGTATGCACCGGCTGCTCGCCACCTAAGATCTCAGTAGGCATAGCTGGAAAAACTGCGGCTCATTCTCGCGCAGCGCTAGTTCCCCTCTTCCGCAAGCCAGCCGCGCACTACGCCCGCCCATGCCTCCGGATCTTTTTTCCCGCCGTCTTGCAGTTGGCTCAGCAGCATCTCGGATTTGGACGGCATCAGAGCCGGGACATTGGCCGGCGGCTGCACAACACCGGTAGCGGTCCCCGCGCCAAGCACCTGCTGAGCTGAAGCCTGGAGTGCCGCTTGAACCTGAAGTTCGGGCCCCCCTTTTCTGCGCCCGAAGGCCAGGAACGCTAACAGCAGCACAAGCGCCACTGCAGCGGCTCCGCCGTACAGGAACGCAGGTTTCTTTTTCAGTGCGTCGAGCGACAAAGCGTCCTCGGTCTTCTTGGGAGCCGGGGCGCTGTCGGGCAACTCGACGTTGAGGCTGGTGTCAAAGGGAAGAGCCTCCACCGTCAGTTGATCGCCGCGTTCTGGACTCAAGCCAACCAGGGTTCCTACTAACGTTTGAATCGCCTTCAGCTTTTCCGGATCGGGCGGGATTACGACACGATGCATTTGTTTGCCTTGCCCTTCCCATTTTGCTCCTTGATCCACTAACACCGCGATCGAGAGCCGCTTAATCGAGCCTTGCGGCATCTTTAGATGCTTTACGGTGCGGCTGGATTGATAGGTAATGCTCTCGCTGCGCCGGTTCGAATTGGTTGTTGTCCCGGCGGGGTGCGTCGCGCCCTGCTGCGGCGCTGCTGGCGTCGCATTGGCGGCGCCAGGTTGTGCCGGATTGGCCGGGGCAGCCGGAGTCGCCGCAGCGCGTTGCGGTGCATTGGATGCGGCCGCAGCCGCAGCGGCTGGCGCCGGCAAGTTAGACGCTGTGCCCGGGGGGGCTGTAGTGGTGCGTGTCGTGCCGTTCGTATCCTCGGTCTTTTGGGACGCCAGCATGACGGATTTCGTGGGATCGAACGTTTCTTCGCTTTGCTCGCCGCTAGTCATGTCGACATCGGCCGAAACGCCGGTTCGAAATTTGTCCGCGCCCAGCAGCGGCTCCAGTGTGTTGTTGATCTTCACCGCCAAGTCGTGCTCCACCGCCTGCCGGTATTCGAGACCCGCTTCCGTCGTTTGAACCCCATCGTCCAGGGAATTGTGCCGCGGACGGCTCAGCAGATTGCCGTTCATGTCGACGATTGAGACCGCTTCCGGCATCAGCCCTTCCACCGCACTGGACACCAGGTTTGTGATCGCTTGCACATTTTGCGCCGACAGCCGCGTTCCGGGACGCAATCCAACCAGAACACTGGCTTTCGCAGGCTCGCGGGCGTCCGTGAATACAGAGTCCTTGGGCAGCGTGACGTGCACGCGCGCCTGCTGCACCTCGTTGAGAGCCATTACCGATCGTTCCAACTCGCCTTCTACCGCGCGCCGGTAGTTCACGTGTTCGGCAAAATCGGTCATCCCGAAATTCGTCTTGTCGAAGATCTCGAATCCGATTCGGCCGGTCTTGGGAAGGCCGAGGCCCGCCATTTCCAGGCGCAATTCGGGGATGCGCGCCTCCGGCACAAGCAGAGCGCCTCCATTGTCGGCCACTTTGTAGTCGACGCCGCTCTCCCGCAGCTTTTGCACGATCGCGCTCGCGTCCTCAGGCGCTAAAGACGTATACAGCGGGCGCAAGCCGCTTTGGCGCTGATAGTTTGAGAACCACATTACGCCGGCGGCCACGGCCACGGCGCAAAGTACGATCATAATTAACTGCCGCGCACTCAGAGCGGATAGAAGTTTCTTGGCTTGATCCATGTTGGTGAACTACGAGTCTCCGCGTTAGAGCTGCATCCTCATCACTTCCTGATACGCGGACACCACTTTATTCCGGACCTGCATGAACAATTCGAATTCGAGCGAAGCTCGCTGGGTCGCCAGCGCCACCGAATGCAACTCCTCGTTACCACCAGTCAGGAAATTGCTTACAGCCTGCTGAGCCTGATTTTGAGATTGCTCTACACCCCCGATTAAGCCGTCCAGAACAGATTTGAACCCACCGGGTTGCGTGTTCGAGGCGCCCGCCTGCGTGAGCTCCGGCAGGGCGATCGGGCGGATGGCAGAAATGGGACTAGTGATCGACATTAGCGGAAGAGATCCAGAGATTTTTGAATCATGTCCTTGACGGCGGAGATCGCCGCCACGTTGGCTTCATAGTTGCGCGAGGCTCCTAACAGATCCACCATATCTTCGGCCGGGTTGATCTTGGGGAAAGCGACGTAACCGTTCTTGTCCGCATCCGGATGACCGGGCATGTAGCGCAGTTCCGGCGGGCTGTCGTCGACAATGACCTCGCCGACCGAAACGCCGGATCCGTTCGAGCCGAGCGCGGAGCTGAGTTCCGAAGAGAACGAGCCGGCCGACTGATCCTCCTCGAAAACGACGTCTTTGCGGCGATACGGGCCACCTTCGGGCGTCCGTGTCGTTTCGGCGTTTGCCAGGTTCTCCACCAGCAGCTCGGCGCGTGCCCGCTGTGCGGACATGCCGGAGGCGCTAACCGAGATGGAGGAGAACAGGCTCATGATGTCTTGCTATCCTCGATCGCGCTCTTGACGGTCGCCAGTTGGGAGCGGACCAGGTTGGTCGCCACCGCGAAGCGCAGAGCGTTTTCCGCCAGGAGCCGCGATTCCCGGTCCATGTCGACGTTGTTTCCGTCGTTTTTGGTTTTGAGTCCCGATACCTCGCTGACCATCGGGTTCGAGTCACCCATTTGATTTGCCAGCTCGGACTGGAAATCGATGTCTTTGGTCTTGTAGTTGGGCGTGTCGGCGTTAGCGATGTTGGACGACACCAGCTTCTGGCGCACGCTCAACAGATTCATGTAGCGCTCGATACCCGCGCCGATGCCTTGCAGCATGCCCGTCGGATTGCAATCGGGTTGCCGCCCGGTGATTCAACCGTTGCAACTATTTGCGGGCAGCTTGTGTTTTGAATGCGACAGGCGGCGTCGAAAATTCGACTGCCGTCTCGACGGCGCTCCCGAGCTCTAGAGCGAGACCTCGACTAGGGAATGAGCTGTGGCGGCCTGCTGAACGCCGTAACGGCTTGCCTTCTGGAGAATCGCCAACTGCTCCGCGGCGATTACGCGTTGTACGATTGCCATTCCGCGCGCCCACGATAGTAGTTCGCGAACCTGAGCCGGTAGTTCCGACGCAGCGCGCTCTTCCTGGGTGAGAGTTTCCCACAACTGAGCGACAGCCGCGGCGTATTCGCTCACGCGACGAGCAGCTAGAACATGATCGCCAGCCAGCACGGCCGAGCGAAACTCGAACGCTATGTTATCCAGCACTGCCGGCATTGGGATTGTTACTCGTCGAGTATTGGAAAAGTCCCTGCAAGAACGTGTTCTGTTGTTGAATGCTGGCGATGAGTGCGTCCGCTTGAGCCATTTGCGCCTGCAGCGAGGCTTGTAAGTGGCTTACACGGGCTTGATCGGTATTAATCTGGTCCTGATCTCGTTGAATGTGCGTTTGCAGAGTTTGCAGCTCGGAGTTGATTAAGCCCGTACTCGGATCAGTTATCCCGGTAAGTGTGTTCGTCGCGAACTGGAGAAAACCACTGCTGGTGGGACTACCTAAGAACGACAGCGCATCCGTGATTTGGTTCGAAGAAAATCCGGAAAGGGCTGTTGGGTCAAAGCTGAGCGTCCCTTGCTGCGTGAATGTGACTCCCAGTTGCGTTAATGAGGTGATCGAACCGCCCGTGCCCGTATAATTCACCACCTGGTTCAGCGCTTGCTGCAATGACAACACGACGTTGTCGCCCGTAAGCGCACCTCCACTCTGGCCGCGATTCTTTTGGAGCTCGCCAACGAGCGAATTATACGCGTTTACGAACGACGACAACGCGTTGGAAACACCGCTCAAGCTGGAGCCAACAGTTACTGTTGCCGTTCCTTTTCCTTCCAACGTCACATCCAGACCCGGCGCGACCGTGACTGTCGAGGAGTTGGTGGAGATTCCTGCTGGCGGCTGCCCGTTCACGGTGTAGGACGCGCTGGAGCCAGTGTTGAGCGGATTCAGCAGCGCCTTGTTGTTGCCGTCCGTCAGCTGGATGGCGATGTCTCCCAGTGTGGTGCTCTGGATCACCAGCCGGTAGTCCGGCGCGGTGGGAGATCCGATATTTACGATAACCGCCTGCACCGGCGCGCCGCTGGCGTTGATCGCAGCGGCCAAGGAATTCAAATTTTGCGCTGGAGGTTGGATCGTGTACGTTTTTCCGTCGACCGTCAACGTGAAGGAGTTGCTTTGGCTGATGCTTTGCCCGGATGGGTCGGTTACGGGTGGCTGCAGAGCCACACTCATCGCGCTCGCCGAAGACCCGGGATCGAGCACGCCGATTGTATATGTACCCGGTAACGCGGTGCTGGTCAGGTTCGCTTTGATTACGGAAGAGTCGGACACGGAGGCGGACTGAGCTCCGCTTCCGGTTCCGGAAGTTAGTGCTTGAATCGAGCTTTGAACCCCACTGAACAAAGTCGCCAACTGCCCCAGCTCCGCGGCTTGGCTGTTGGCTTGATTTTGATCGTCTTGTACCAGTTGAATGGGAAGCGAGGCGATGGAGATTGCGCGATTCATCGCGTTCTGCAGGTCCGACGCGAACGTGCTCGAACCTGTCAGGGTTGTGAGCGGGCTGGTAATCGAACTCGTGCTCATGGGGACGCCTCAATAGGAAAACTGGGCCGTTCTGGTGAGAGATCGGCCCAGCCCCAACTAAGCTTTAGCTTCCGCGTTTATTGCAGAAGCTTCAGAACTGCCGCCGGCAAGGCATTGGCCTGCGCCAGCGCGGCAATGGACGACTGGATCAAAGTCTGGGCTTTGGTCAGGTTAGCGGCCGCCGCGGCTACGTCGGCGTCGCGAATTACGGATTGCGAAGAGGAGAGGTTGGTGATCTGGCTATTAGCCAGGTTGATCGCATTAGCGAACACGTTTTCGCCGGTACCCACGCGGCCCTGTACCAGGCCCAGTGCGGTAACCGCGTTTGTGAGAGCCGTCAGGGCAGCCGTGGCGTTACCGGTGCTGCTGGCGCTTGCTGACGGAGCATTGACCGTCTGGGCGCCGGTACCCGCAAAAAGTCCGCCGCTCGTTCCGGCAGCCGCGGTCTGATTCACGCTGAAAGCGTTCGCGCTCTGAATGTTGATGTCCGTGCCGTTGGACCCGAGCACCGCACTGATGCCCGACCCGGACAGCTGCGTATTCAGCGCCTGGATGGTTGCCGCCGCGTTGCCGGCCGGCAGGCTGACATTGTACGATCCGTTGGCGTTCTGGAAGGTCAAGGTTTCGTTGGTGCCGACGATCGTCGCGAAGGCGGAGTTGATGTTGTAGTCCGCCGAATTGGTGGCGATCGTGGAACCAGTGGTCACCACTGCATTGCCCGCCGTCGCCGCGCCCACCGCACCGAGCGTGAACGCGACCGAGCCGGAAAACTGCAGCTGGCCGTTCGATCCGATCGACGCCGTGATGCCGCTAGAGCTCAGCTGAGTGTTCAGAGCGCTGATCACCTGGTTTCCAGACAGTCCGGAGCTGCCGCCGTTGAGGGTAGCAACAACGGTGCTTGCAGCGCCTGTCGGGCCGGCGACATTGAACGTGAATGTCTGAGACCCGCTCGCCAGGAAGCTCACGGCACTATCATCCAACCGAACCGTGTTACCTGTCAGGGACACGCCGCCCCCGGCCACGCTGGTTCCCGCCAGTCCCAGAGCTGTCGCGTCGACTCCGTTGTTGGCTCCGCTCAGATCCACCTTAACCACCGCGTTTGCCGCGGTGCTGGCGCCGCCGATGTACACGCTGATCTGCGTGTTGTACTTGCCGCCCGTGTTCAGACCGATGTTGGCGGCCTGACGGTTGATTTCGGCCAACTGCGACTGAAATTCATTGTTCAACGTGCTGCGATCGCCGGCGAACGTCGCCGACGCCGATTGGGTCGCCAGAGTGCGCAGACGATCCAGAATCTGAGAAATGTTGTTTAACCCGCCATCGATCGTCTGAAATACGCTGGTGCCGTCGTTCGCGTTGCGAACGCCTTGCGTCAGCTCGGCGATCTGGGACCGGTACAAGTTCGCTACGGCCAGACCTGCGGCATCGTCTCCCGAGGAGTTGATGCGGTAGCCCGACGTCAACTGCTGAATGGTCTTGCTTTCAAACGTCGAGTTCTGCGCGAGGGCCTGTTGGGCGAACAACGAGGTAACGTTGGTTTGAATCGAAATTGACATTGATTTCCTCTCTCCTGATTTGTTCGGCCTCTCGCCGAACCGCGCCGGTTTCCCGCACGCAGTACTCTTGTCGATGACACCCGATCCCCTTTTCAGGTTTTTTGATCTTTTTCTCTCAAATTGACCCGGAATCGCATGCGAGACATAGGACTCCTGAAGGGATGTTACTAGCGCCGCGGCCCTTGGGCAGCTTGCTGATCTTGAGCCCGCACCGTATTCAAAATGATCACGTCTACGCGCCGGTTCAGAGCACGCCCTTCCGGCGTTTCGTTGGAGGCGACCGGCGCTGTGTCAGCTCGCCCGACCACCGAGAAGCGCTCCGGGTTTAGCCCGAACCGTTCCGTCATGGCTTGCAGTAACGCGATGCCCCGCGCGCACGAGAGCTCCCAATTGCTCTTGAATCGAACGTTATGGATCGGTACGGAATCGGTGTGGCCTTCCAATTGAACCGCGTTCGGCAGCGGCCCAATGACCGCTGCCAGCTTCTTCACAATCGCCAGCCCGGAAGGGTCCAGCGCGTCATCTCCGGATGAAAAGAAAGCCGATTCGCGCAGGCTCACCACCAGGCCTCTGGGTTCCAGGCTCAACTCGAGTTTGCCTTCTTTAATCTCCTGCTCGAGCTCCTTGTTCAAACGCTCGAGCGACGGCAGCAACTCCACAACCATCTCCGGCTGGCTCTCTTTGGATGCGTGTTGAGCGCCGCCGGGACCCTTCATCATGGCGTTGCCGACGCCTTTTTCGTCTACGGTGCCGCCGAGAATCTTCGCCACCGCCGCGGGCATGCTGACGGAATGCCCGTCCTGCAAAGCTTTCTCAACCGCCTGCGAAACCTGCTTGGCTCGGCCCTTATCCGTCTGCGAGGAAGCGAACATCACCACAAAGAAGGCAAACAGCAAGGTAATGAAATCGGCGTAGGAGACCAACCAACGCTCGTGATTTTCCGGCTGTTCCTGGTGTTTGCGCGGCACGCCTATCCCTTGGCCGCGGCGGTTTGTGCCGCTTGGCGCTGCGGCGCTTCAGCCTTCTTCTCTTCCGGAGCCCCTTCCAGGAATGCATCCAGCTTCACCCGGATGATTTTTGGATTCAAACCTTCGACAATCGAGCACACGCCTTCCAGCATCAGCTCGTGCATCTCGAGCGTGTGGTGAAAACGCGCCTTAATCTTGTTGGCGGCCGGCAGAAAAAACAGGTTGGCCGAAGCGACGCCGTAAACGGTGGCGACAAACGCCACAGCAATGCCGCGGCCGACCTCTTCAATGTTTTCCAAATGCTTCATGACCTGAATCAGGCCCAGAACGGCACCAATGATCCCGATCGTCGGCGCGTATCCGCCCGCAGCCTCGTAGACCTTCGCCATCGCCTCGCCATTCTTTTGCTGAACGGCGATGTCGAGCTCCATCATCTTACGGAGTTCCTGCAAGTCGGTACCATCGACGCTCAGTGAAAGCGCCTTTCGCAAAAAAGGGTCGCTTATATTCGGCAAGTCGTTTTCGAGCGACATGATGCTGTGTTTGCGCGCTTTTGTTGCATATCCGAGGATCTCTTGAATCGCGTGCTCGGGCGATTCGGCCTGTTCGAAGAAAACGCTACCCAAACATTTGGCCGCGCGCAAGAGAATCTTCAAGGGCGTGGTAACCATAACCGCGCCGATGGTGCCGCCCAGCACGATCATGAGTGCTGTGACCTGTGCGATGTCAGTGAGCTTGCCGCCTTCGATAATCAACCCGCCCAGGATGCCGCCGGCCGCTAGCAGCAAGCCGCCAAGCGTCGCAATGTCGGGGCGCATCGAGGCCTTTTTCGTTTGAGACGCGCCGTTTTCGCTGTTGTTCGCCATCGATCGGATTACCTGTCGCTAGCAGCGCGGTACAGGGAAGACGACGCTGTCCGTTCTATGTGCCCTTCCCCCCTGAGTGGGCAGCCGGCAGCGTTCACGATGGCCCTGCGGAATTGAATTACCCTTTCAATCACGTCTTCGGCGGACTCGAGCACTAAGAACTTCTGTCCGGTCGTAAGTGCCACGACTGTATCCGGGGTAACTTCGACGTGCTCAATCAGGTCGGAGTTAACGATCAAAGGCACATGGTTCAACCTGGTGAGCTGTATCATCGACGTTCCCTCGATTCCGGCCGCTTGCCCGCAAGCTTCGACGGCTTTAGGCAGACTGGTGTGCCAAGTGTTCTAGTAAATGTATTGCCGCGCGGACCTGCTCCGGCCGCGGCCCGTCCAGCGACTCGATCGCGCCGCGCAGCACGTCGAGCCTCTCTGTCTCCAATTCATCCAGCCCCTGCGTCTTGTGGAAAAACCGCCGGGCATGCGCGACTTCTTCGCGCAAACGTCTGGTCGGACGATATTTGTAAGCGAAAAGGACACGCGACGCCACCGCTGCAACGTTCTGGCCGTGCCAACTCATGAACTGTGACATACGGTAGCCCTATCGATGATCCGGGCGGGGGATTGAAACAACTTTTCTTTAGGACTGGGTCTTTAGGACTAGGCTCAGGCTCCGGCCTTAGAAAACCGGAGGGATCACCTTAACGCAAAACCAGTGCCATCCGTCAGCCTATCGGCAAATAATCGAACAGCGTCGTCCGGGGCTGCCTCGATTCCGCGGCCATCGCTGCATTCAGCTGTGTGGTTTCTTGGGTTAGTTGTAGCGCCAGCGCCGTAGGATCCGCGTCTTGCAAGCTGCTGAGCTGTGTTTGATCTTGTAATTGGAATTTTTTTGCGAGATCGATGCCAGAACTGATTCGATTCTGGGCCGTCCCAAAGAACGAAAGCTGCTGATTCAAATAGCCGCTCGCAGCCCTAACGTTATCCAGTGCGGATTGGATATTGGCTGTATTTCCGCTCTGGAGCGCAAGTTGTAAGCCGTTCAGCGCGGCGAACGCGTTCTGCGGCGTTGGATTGTTGCTGGTATCTCGCGCGTCGAAAAGCTGTTGTGCCGTAATACTGATTGAGAACGTGACGCCGGTCGGATCGGCGATTTGTTCGGTTGCCGGCGTGGTTACAAGCTGCTTGACGCCGGTAGGGCTAGTCGGATCGAGCTGATACGGAGCCGATCCGCTTTGGTCCCCGCTGAAAATATATGCGCCGTTCACTTGCGTCTGGCTGAGGCCGACCAATTGCGAGAGCAAGTCCTGGACCTGCGTGGCCAGCGAACCTTGCAGCGTGGTGCTGGCGGTGCTGCTGGCGCCCTGCGCTCCCAGGCTCAGCGCATTCTGCAGCAACTGGATCGCGGACTGAACGCTGTTGTCCCCGGCGTTTACAACGGCCTGCACATTCGCCAGATTCTGGGCTACCTGACTGACGTGTGCCAAGTCCGCCCGGGCTTGAAAGATATCGCCTAGCTGGGCAGGAGCGTCGGAGGCTTGATTTACCCGCAGACCCGTCGACAACTGATTCTGTGTGTTGCTCAACTGCGTTTGTATGTTGTCTACCGAGGCGACGAACTGCCCGTTTGTCGATGTTAATCCAGGAATCATGACTCATTCCCTCCTCGGAGTTACTGCACCATGTTCATTAGCGCTTGCGTGATTTGATCGATGACGGTAACCACCTTACTGGCGGCCTGATAAGAGCTCTGTAATTGGACCAACCTGACCGCTTCTTCATCGATCGAAACACCGGAAACCTGCTGCTGAAGATTCTTGGCTTGCGTGACCGCCTGGGTTTGGGCCGCCGCGCTGGTATTTGCGCTACTCACGGCGTTGCCTACCTGTGCCGCCAAGCTTCCGTAGTATTGGCTGAAGCTCATCCCATTGATCTGGCCGGCCGGATTCGTGTCCAGGGCGGCCAGCTTCAATGCAATTCCGTTCGACACCGCAGGTGGACCAGGGTCGGTGGCTGCCAGTTGCGATGGGGAAAAGCCCGAAACTACCTGCAGGCTCTGCGCGATGCCCGAGGGCGGAGCTCCGCTGTAGCTGAACAACGCTGTTCCAGCCTGGTAAGGCGGAGTCGGAGTAGTGGAGCCCTGTTCCAGTAATGTATTGACCGTATCGGCCACGCTCTTGGCCAGCGTGTTCAAACCGCCCACCTGCTGGCCTCCGCCAATCAGCGACGGAATCAAGTTATTTTCGGTGCTAAGCAGCCCGTTCAGTTTTCCGGACGTCACCTGCGCGGTGATGTCTTTGCCATTGCTGTCCAGAATGGTAGCGTTCGGAGGACCGTTCACGGCGTTTGCAACATCCGCCCCGACCTGCAGCGCATTCACCTGCGTTCCGAGCACCAGCGGAGTCTGTCCGCCCAATAGCACGGTAACCGTCCCGCCCACGCCCGGTAACGTCTGTACGTTCACCAGACTGGATAAATCTTCGAGAGTGCTCTCTAACTGGGCGGAGAGCCCCGGGTTCCCGTTTCCCGCCGCAATCGAGGTATTATAGGCCTGGATCTTGGCAGCGTCCTGGTTAATTTGCGCGACGGTTGACTGCAGGTTCTGGCTTGCCGACCCGCGCGCGGCGTTGAGTTGCGATGCAACTTGCTGGAACGCAGTCGCAGTCGCCTGCGCCGCCGTGATAACAGCCGTTTGGTAGATGCTGTTTGAGGGCTGCGTGCTCCACTGCGAAAAGCTTTGGAACAATTGGTTCAACGCAGAGGGAATCGGGGCGTTCGCGGACACATCCAGCGCCGTCTGAAGCGGCGCCAGGGATGTTTGCAACTGCTGGAACTGCCCTAGTAACGAGAGCTGCTGCTGAACGGCGGTATCAGCCAATCCATTGCGTGTGTCATGGGTTTGCTCGGTGACACCGCCCAAGACACCCTTGGAAGACTGGATGTCCACCGACTCCATCAGTGGGACCTGCTTCGCGTAGCCGGCAGTATTGGCGTTGGCCACGTTGTTCTGGGTGACATCGATCGCATCGTTGAACGCGGCGATTGCGCCTGCGGCTGTATTGAGCGCGGAAAACAGGCTACCCATGCATCATCCTTCCAGGCTCACCTGGTTTACCAGCACCAGGGGTGCCGCATGCCCGTCTCCGGTATAACCCGCGCGCTTACTCTGAATCGCGCGCAGCCAGCCGGTGAACATTTTGTCGGCTTGAGCGAACAATTCCGCCAGGACCGCCACCTCTTGTTGCAGATTCTGCAGTATGGTCCGCAACTCGCCATCCGCTTTCGGTGCGGCAGTCTTCCAAAGCGCTACGATGCAGCCCAGCTGCACTTCGACCTCGCGGAGAATTGCGGCGGACGCCTCGCTTGCCTCCACGCTGGGATTGCGCAGCAGTTGTTTCACGCGTTCCAGGTTGCCTTGAGCCGCCCGGATACACTCCCGCACGTCGCCGTATTGCGCCGGAATTTCTAAATGGGCAGGCATGGCGGCGACGAGTTACTCGCCCGCCAGATGGGCGCTGATTATCGCATTACTTACCGCAACCGGGTCGATAGAGTATTGATTGCTGTCGATCAATTGCTTCAGCTGCTGAACCCGTGCGGCCCGAGCATCGGTTCCGGCGCTCAGGGCCTGCTGCACCAGGTCACCAATGCCGGAAAGCTTAATGAAATCGGAGCTGGATGCACCAGTCGTCGGGGTAAGCGCCGACCCTGCATTATCAACGACTTCACGGCTAGAGCGCGTTTGGTCGAGATTCAGCTGGGTTGCGTCTGTCATATCGCCGCCGCCGTAAATTCTCATTGCTTCCTCAGTCGCGCCTGTCCTTGTATCGCACCTTGTGGCATGAAGTTTAAACTTTTTTACACCGCCGGCCGATTTACTTCCGCGCCGGAATTCTCATAAGGTTTCATGACTACGCGCTGAACCTTGATCAAGAGGTCCACTTCGCCCTTGGGCAGCCGCAAGGTTTGCGCGATATGATCGGCCGCTTGCCCCGACCGGTGCAGCTTGAAAACCTTGCCGCGCGCCGCGTTGCTAATCGCAACGCCCGGCTCCGGGCTGGATCCGGCCTGTGGCTCGAGCTTTTCCAACTCCGCGATTCGATGCCGCAGCTCGTTGACGGCATTGGTAATCTGCGCTGCTTCGGCCTGCACCCAAGCTTCGCAAGCGGCTCCTGCCTTACCGATTTTCGCCAGACGCTGGCTGACGCCGAGGAAAAGACCCAGCATGGCAGCGATGCTGCCGAGCACGAATACATACGGGAGTATGGCTAAAAGCGTTTGCACTATAGAACTCCTCGGGGGCTAGGCCACTTCTTAAGCATGTAAGCGCGCAGCCGCAGTACTGCTTGCGCTTTCAACTGGCAAACGCGCGTGGTATGCAATCCCAGGATTTCCGCGATTTCCTGCAGGTTTTGTTGTTCTTTGTAGTACAGCGTGAGGATCGTTCTTTCGAGCTTGGGCATCTTACTGACGCCCTCGGCCAGCACCTTCTCCAATTCGGCGCGCTCCAGGATCCGCGCCGGCTGGCTCTCATCATCCTGCGCGGCAAAGCGCAGCAATTTGCTCTCCGAGAATCCGTCGGCCACTTCATCCAGGCTGCCCAGGGTCACCGCGCGTAATTCGGACAATTCACTCTGGTAGTCCGCAAGTGAAATGCTCAGTTCGGCGGCAACCTCCTCTTCTGCTGGGGCGCGCTGCAAGCGTTGCTCCACCGAGGCCATTGCCGACTCGATCTCTTTCAGCCGTTTGCGCCGGTGTGCCGGAATTCCGTCCAAGCCCCGGATGCTGTCGAGAATCGCTCCCCGAATGCGGTGCTCAGCATAAGTCTTCAGCTTAACGTTGTACTTCGGATCGAAGCTGTCCACGGCATGAATCAGGCCGATCGTACCGGAGGAAATCAAGTCGTCCAGGCCTACCGCACCCCCGATCTTGTCGTGAATCCGCATCGCGATCCATCGAACATTAGGCAGGTGATCGAGAATCAGCTGATCGCGCTGCTCCGCGGGTATGGCTCCGGCAGATTCGTAGAAGCCCGAGTTGGCGAGCACGTTGGACGCCATTTATGCCGCCGGCACCGCCACTGTTTCATCGCGCCTGAATAGCTTGCTCAACACTGCCGTCGCGCTTGCGACCTCGATATCCTCTGGAATGCTCTGACCGCTGGCCAGAAATGATAGCGGCTTGCCGGCCTCGATCGCCACCGATATGGCCGCCCCGGGCGAGCGCGTCTCGTCCAATTTAGTGAAAAGTAGGTAGTCAGGTTGGAACGGCGCGTATCGCCGGAAACAGAGCGCCAGGTCTTCGCGGTTCATTGGTGCGGGAAGCACGAGATGAACTTCCTTTGGACTCATTTGGCGAAGAAACTGGATTAGATCGTGCGCCGCGTGGAAGTCATCGGGGCCGAAACCCGGTGTATCGATCAACAAAGCGTCCTTGACCCGGAACTCGTCCACGGCTTCGATCAGCTCACGCATGCTGTTCACGGCTGTGAAACCAAAGCCCATGATGCGGGCCAAACTGCGGAGCTTTTCATGGCTGGCTACGCGATGCGTCTCTACGGAAAGAATCCGGACCGAGACCCGCAAACCCAGAAACTCGCGCATGGCGATTTTGGCCAGGCTCGTTGTTTTGCCGGCGCCGGGAGGGCCGACGAGCACGATCGCTTGCCTGGTTCCCCGGGCGCCCGCGTTAAGCTCGCGCGCGAAATGAAGCCGGTTCCGCAGGCTTTCTGATGCCGCTCTCTTGATGGTCTGGCCTTGGCCGGATGCGCTGGCGAGCGAGTTCATCGCTTCCCGGAGCAAGTCTTCAATCACCGCGTCGTCGAGTCCGGCCGAGCGCAGCTCCGCCTGAACTGTTTCGACTTCGCCGGAACTGCTCGCAGCCGTGGGTTGCAGAGCACGCTTGATATTGTCGAGTTGATCGCGTAGCCGGGCCACCTCGCGGCTCAGATCTTGATCCTCGCCATCGACGTGCGCCTGAGGGCGTTCCGCCGCGACACCGAAAATCACTTCGTACGCTCCGCGATGCACAGCTTCCGGAGCCGCGCGCCGGGAGGTGATCAAAACGGCTTCGTCGCCCAACTCCCGCCGCGCATCCTGGATGGCCTGTTCCACCGACGCCGCGAAATAAGACTTGATCTTCAGCTCGTCTGCTTGCATCGTTCCTTCGTTCGGCTTAGCGCGGCGCGTGGCCCGCCGCCGAAACCTCCAACAGTGCTTGAGTCACCCCGAGAGCATTTTCTTTGCCAATTTGCGGCATGGCTCGCTAAGCCACTTACTCGCGCTTAGGATGGTCAAAGTTTTAAGGTCTTTCAAGCTATCGGCTCCTCAACGGCCGGATTGCACCATGCTGTTGCTCTTTTTTCTACCGAGTCATAGCGTCGAACACGCAACAAAGTGTGTCGCGTTTTCGACGCTGTTTAAATGTCTTAAATCGCGCCGCATCCTCATCGATATGAGCCTAGGAAGGTAAGCGCCTTGAATCGCCAGAAAGAATATCTGTTGAACCGCGTGACATCGGCATCGCCTGTCGAACTTGTCTGTATTCTGTATGAGACAGCTATTCAGGCTACGGATGAAGCTTTGGCAGCGCTTCGTTCGGGCGAAATCCTCAAGCGCGGGGAAGCTGTAAACAAAGCCTGCCAGATACTCTGCGAACTCCAGATCTCGCTGCGCCATGACATACAGGAGGATTATTCCGACAATCTCGACGGCTTGTATTCTTACATGCAGCGCCAGTTGGTGAAGGCGCATGCCGAGAAATCCGAAGAGTGCTTTGACGAGGTCTCGCGCTTGCTGCATACACTGCTGGATGGATGGCAGGGAGCTCTGAAGAATCTGGATGCCTCCGCTGCGCCTGAAACGCCTCAGACCCAGCCGGCCGTATTGAACGCCTCGTACGCAGGCCAACTCGCCGGCGATCCGACGGCTAGGAGCTGGCATCTGTAGCCGGGCGATGGTGCAGGTCGGCGATCACCATTTTCGCGATACCAAGCGCTCCCCCGGCCGCCAGTCCCTGGGCCAACCCTTGCTCGGCCAGCTCCACCGTCATCTCGCCGGTCTGATCGCTGTCTCCGCTGCCCAGCCACTCGCCGTCAGACGATGCCCGAGCTGCCTTGAGCACTTCGCCCGCAACCACGGCTTCGAATTGTTTGGCGGTGTCGGCTAGCTTCTTGTCGGTCGAAGCCGCTCGGGAGAGCATCTCGTGAAATGTCTCCGATTGCTCAGCTTTCCGCGCGGACGGGCGCGCCCGCGGCGTGCTCGGATCGACGGTAGCCGGCGGAATCGCCGAAGGGAACTGTACGCTCATGGTTAGATCACTTCGATTTCTGATTCCAGCGCGCCCGCGCTGCGCAGCGCCTGAAGGATGGCGATAATATCGCGCGGCGTCGAACCGATCGACGTCAAAGCCCGAACCAGCTCTTCTACTGTCGCGCCCTCTTTCAGAACCACATTGCGGGCCTTTTCCTCTTTGACCCCAACGGAGACCTCCGGCGTCACCTGCGTGGCTCCTTGAGAGAACGGCGCCGGCTGAGAGACGTCATAACGAGTCTGAATTTCCACGGTAAGGTTCCCATGCATAATTGCGACCGGGGAAACTCGCACCTCCTTGCCCATTACGATCGTTCCGGAACGCTCGTTGATCACAACCTTGGCCGGCCGGTCCGTTTCCACTTTCAATATTTCCAGCGACGCAACGAACTCTGTCGTATGAGTCGCGTACTCAGGTGGTACAGCGACGCTGACTAGTCCGGAGTTGTCGGCGTGCGCGATGGGTTTGGCATCCGCCGAGAAGTGCTGATTTACGGCATCCGCTATACGGGCAGCGGTGGTGAAGTCAGCCTGATGGAGCTGAAGGCGGATCTGGTTCGCCGGCACAACCGAGGGAGCGGGACGTTCGACAATCGCTCCGCCCGGCACGCGTCCTACGGTGGGATGATTGACCGTCTGTGTGTTTCCGGCGCCACCCGCTACGAATCCGCCCGTCACCACTGCCCCTTGTGCAACTGAGTAAACTTGCCCATCGATTCCGCGCAAGCTGGTCATCAACAGCAGGCCGCCTTGCAGACTCGCTGCATCGCCCATTGCTCCCACTGTGCAATCGATCTGCATGCCCGGTTGCGCAAATGGTGGAAGAGTCGCTGTGACCATAACGGAAGCGGTGTTCTTTACCAGGATCAAAGTTGGATCGACGGTTACGCCCATCTGGCGCAGCATGTTGGCCAAGCTTTGCGTCGTGAACAGCGTTTGTTGGCGATCGCCGGTTCCCTTGAGCCCGACCACAATTCCGTAACCGATCAATTGGTTGTCGCGAACTCCCTCCAATGAGACCAGTTCCTTCAAACGAGCTACCGGAGCTTCGGTGGCCGCCGCGCCCGGGAGCGCTAACAAACCCATCGATAGTGCCAGAATAATTCGGTTCATCGTATTAGAAAGGCAGCAGACCGAGCAGCAAACGATACAGGAAGTTCGGGCGGTGGATGGAATCGTTTACCACACCTTTTCCGTTAACCTGCACCTCCATTTGCGCGATGCGATTGGACGAGATGGTGTTCGTCGGATCCAGATCGACCGGCCGGATAACGCCCCTTACGGTCACCACCTGATTTTCAGAGCTGACTTGCACCCGCTTGGTTCCTTCAATCACCAGGTAACCGTTCGGCAACACCTGAAGCACCCGTGCGCTCATGTTGGCGGTTAGTACCGCGCCGCGGCTGGTCTCGCCTTGCCCCTGCAGCGCCGTAGCGGTATTCGATTTGATGAGGTTCGCGAGCGGGCCGGCGGCGCGCGTCACTCCTCCGGCCGCGGTTATGGCGGCCTGGGCGTTCGAGGTGCGCTGCGTTTTCACGTCGCCGGTAGCCACCGCCGAGAAGGTCTCGTTGACGACGATCGTGACCAAATCATCCACACGGCTGGCCTTGGTGTCCATGCCCAGACTTGAAAACAGCGCGGTGGACGACCACATCGATCCGGGAGGGTGGGCGGCATCCGGGGAACTGTAGTCCTTGTGGGCGTCAATGATGTATTTTTCCAGCGGCGTCGGCTCGGCCGTGGTGGCCTTTTTGTGCTTGTCCGCGGCGCTGCAGATCGCCATCGCCAGAAGCAGCAGAACGAAAATGCGGCAGTTCATTGAGCCCCCATCCACAGCGCGAACGGACCCGCAATGATCAGAGCTTTTCCCTGGCCGTCCACCCGCGCGCGGAAGGTTCTCCCCGTGCGAGGATTCTTTAGCGAAATGACGTCTCCCTGTTTACCCGGGTTCTCCGCGACGGCCTCCAGCCTTAGTTGTGCAGCGCCCGAAATTGCGGTCACTTGAACGTTGTCTCCTCGTTGTACTTGATAAGGTTCCCGGAGATCGGAGCGCAACACGGGAGCCCCCGGCTTGATCGCCCGCAGCGGCGCTCGGCCGACTACGTCGTCCAGTTTTCGCGCAAGGTCGTTTCGCAATGGAAAACCATCCACGGTCTCCAGTGCGACCTGCTCGGAATTGACGGCCTTTCCGGGCAAGAGCAGCTCCTTTGCCACTACTCGGGGCATCTGCGCGGCGATTCGCACTCGAGCCCAAACCGTGAATCGATGAGAACTGTGATTGAGCACTTCGCCTCGCCAGGTCACCGGCGTCGACGGATCGACGTTCGTCGACGCTGAGAGTCCTGATAACGGAAACACCAGCTCGCCTTCGGGCGCCTGCGCTTTGCTAGTGGCGAGGACGTCAATGCGCGCGTCAGCAGAATGCAAGCTCTCGCGGATGGCCGCTTGCACCGCCTTCTCCGTCAGCGGCTGCATCTTCCATTCAAAACACGCCCTGGCATCGGCGGGCGCCTCGAATCCGTACTTCCTCGCGATCCGCGCCAGTTCGGGAAAAATGAAAACGCGCCGGCCACCGGGCACGGGAGAAAACCCGACGATGGCGTCGCGCGGGATTGCAGAAAAACCCGGCACCGCTCGAGCCAGGTCCTCGCCGGTAATCTGATCGGCACGGATCGTTTCGCACCGGCTTGGATTCAACAGCATGCTCACAATCAGGAACCAGGCGTTCATTGCTTGAGATTATTGACCTGTTGGTACATGTCGTCGGCTGCCTTGACGACTTTCGAATTGGCTTCGTACGCGCGTTGGCTGACGATCAGGTTCACAAACTCCTGCACGATGTTGACGTTCGATTGCTCCACGAAGCCCTGCATCAGGGAGCCCAGGCCGTCCTGGCTGCCCGGCGCCCCCACCACCGGATCGCCGGAGGCGTCCGTCTGCTGATAAAGCCCATTGCCTAGGCTGTTGAGACCCGCGGGATTGGCGAAATTGGCCAGCTGGATCTGCCCGGCTTGCTGCGCCGAAACCGAGCCAGGCAACGTGTAACTGACCGTCCCGTCGGGCGCGATGGTGGTGGAAAGAGCGTTCGGAGGAATGGTGATCGGAGGGTCGAGTAAGTCGCCGTTCGCGGTCACCATCTGGCCCGTGTTGCTCAAATGAAAGCTTCCCGATTTCGTGTAGGCGAGATCGCCCGACGTCCTTCGGATCTGAAAGAAGCCCTTGCCTTGAATCACGATATCCAAGGGATTGTCGGTTTCCGAAAAGTCGCCTTGGGTAAAGATGATTTCGTTCGACACCGCGCGCGTGCCGAGGCCCAACTGGAGTCCAGTCGGCACCGTGCTCTGCTGGCTGGCGGCCGCGCCGGGTTGGATCATGTTCTGGTACAGCAGATCCTGGAATTGCGCGCGCCGAGCCTTAAAGCCGGCCGTGTTGGCGTTCGCGATATTGTTCGCGATATTTTCCACGTTCAACTGCTGCGCATTCATGCCGCTGGCTGCGCTGAAAAGTGCTCGAATCATTCGGATCGTTCTCCTGGCCTAATCAAAGTCGCGCCACCTGTTCGATGGCTTGGCGCCCCATGTCATTGGAAATCGAGATAGCCTTCTGCATCATTTCGAATTGCCGCATCACGCTCACCAGCCGGACGGCTCCGTGAGCCGCGCTCACGTTCGATGCCTCAATCTTTCCCTGATAGACCTGGGCATCGTCGGACGTCACATTGTCCGTGCCTGCCGTGTTGTCGAAATAATTCCCGCCCTGTTTGAACAGCGCGGACGAATCCTTGAAACTCGCCAATTGCATGTTGCCGATGCTTTGTCCGTTCTGTTGGACCGTTCCATCCGGCAGGACCACAATCGGTTGGCCGGGCGAGGTCAACTTCAACGGTTGATTATTTGCATCGAGCAGCGGATAGCCTTCTTTGGTCGTCAGGGTTCCGTCGGCCGAGAGTTGGAAACTTCCATTGCGCGTATATAACGGCCCGGATGGCCCCTGTACAGTAAAGAAGCCCTTGCCCGATAAACCGAAATCCAATGGATTGTTGGTGGGCTCAAGCATCCCTTGGCCGAAATCCGTCCAATGCCGCTCGATCATTGGAAGCGACGCAGGTTCGCCGGTGGGATCGTCTTGCGCGGCTTCCGACACGAACAACGAATGGAATTCGCTGTCGCCCTTATACCCGTTCGTGGACGAGTTCGCAATATTGTTGGCTAATAGATCCAGGGATTGCATACTGGCGCGCATCCCGCTCGCCGCAATAATGCTGATTTGGTCCATAGGGCGCTGGAAGGCAATGCAAGCCCCCGGCCAAAGTCACCGCGTCGGAAAAAATTTATAAAATGCACCAACTTTCGCGATAAGAGAGCAGAGCGCTATCCTTGCCATCGTCGGGCCTAAGTCGGCCGTCGTCGAACTTCCGACGTTCTTAAATTCTAAATCGCTGAAAACTTACTAGTTCATTTTTGGCTGGGTGCCTGCATATGTACGCGATGTCATGAATGCTGGTGCGGCGCTCAGCGCGCTCCTTCCGAGTCCGCAGATACCGTCTCCGCCCGCGCAGGTTGCGTCAGAAGCCTCGCCCAGCCAGTTCCAGAATATATATCAGAATCTTCCAGACACTCAACACGGAGCCGGCGGCGACACTGCCCATCAGACGCACACCGCTGCTCCACCCCAGCAAAAGAAGAAATCGCCGGACCAGACGGCCATCGCGCAGACCGCAATTACGCCTCTGTCGAATCCGATTGTCTTCCCCAAAGCCCAAAAGGTCTTCTCGCTGAGCGTGCCTGAACAAGCGTCCAATACTCTGGCCCACGACGGCCGCGACCCGGCTTCCCCCAACGATCACAGCTCGTTATTGCTTCCAGTAGCTACAAACACGGTTGCAGCGGTGCCCGCCGTGCCGGCGGCGCTAGCACCAGCTACGCCGCCGTCAGTGCCACCCACGTTTTCAACGAATGCACAGACGAAGCTCGACCCGGCATCGCTGAGTCTGAGTGAGTCTGCATCTGCCCCACGCGGTGGGACGAATGCATTGAAGAACTCCCGTTCCTCCTTGCCGGGTTCGGCGGCGATTCAAAGCCAAGCGCAGCAGCAATCGATAACGCTCGCCCCGCCTGATTTCTCCGCAAGCACACCAGCTGCCAGCGCTGCTACGCCAGCTCAGGGACAGACGCAGCGGACCGACACCGCCGTGTCTCAAAACCCTCAAAGTACCCAGCCGCCGGTTGTGCAGCAGAACGGCGAGACGATGGTCAGAGCGGAAGCACGCAACGTTTTCCCGTTGCTCGACGAGAATCTCGCATTCTCGCTGCGGATGGCCTCGAGCGCGGTCGAACCAACATCGGACCAGAAACGCGACTCACCCGCCGTCGCCAGAACACTCGCCGATGCTGGCATTCCGGCGTCTGACTCCAATTCCGCTCAGGTCTCACCCGCGGCCCAATTGCGCCCCGCGCCTTCGTCGTCTCAGTTCCGGCCGCTGCCCGAGATCAAACCCGCGCCCGCTGAATCGGCATCCACCCAGGCCGGCCCACGGAACAATCGGCCTGCACCGGAATCTCAGGCCCTGCGTCCTCAAACGTACAGCGCCACGAAACCGAGCGGCCCCGCGGCCTCTCCCGATGCAACGGTTGATCGATCCGTCTTGAATGCCGTCCGGCAGGTTTCTCCGGAATCCGCTCTATGGAATGGGACAGCAACGCACATTGACGTCCGGCCCGCTGCCAGCTCGCTCCCGGAACCGGGTCCATCCACACGCCCGGCTCTTCTCGCTCAACTAGCAGACGTACCGCAGGTCGCCGCGGAGCCGCCCAAGCTCACCGCAGGCGGCGAGATCGTGTTGCATCTCGATAACGGCCAGGCGGCAGCCGCGGTTCGCGTGATGGATCGAGGCGGCGCCATTAACGTCGCCGTCCATGCGGCGGATCCACAACTCCGGAACAATCTGCGGTCCAATCTTAGCGACTTGACGTCACAGCTCAATGCACAGGGATTGAAAGCCGAAACCGTAAAGCCTGCGTTAGCGCAGGGTGCGTCCGAAAATCGGCCGGACCAAGGCGATCCGCAGCAGCGCTCGTCTCATCAGCAGCAGCCTTCGCCGCAAGGCGAAAGGAACGGCCAGCGCGACCGCCGCGGCAACGGCCGTTGGCTCGAGGAATTCGCGGAGCAAACTTCCGCCAGCACCGCCAACCTGGGAGGGACCAATTCATGAACGTATCCAGCACCACCACACAGACGAATCCGGTTCAGGCTGCCGCGCCATCCAGCGCGACAACCCCGTCCACCAGCGGTTCAGCCGGCGGCACGGACCAGCTCACCAACGAAAATACATTTCTCCAGCTCTTAGTCGCGCAAATCAAACACCAAGACCCAACGAATCCTACCGATAGCATGCAGTTCATCGGCCAGCTGGTCCAGTTCAGCCAATTGGAGCAGTTGCTGGGAATTAATCAAAACATTCAGACCCTGGTGAAAGACGTCGCCCCGTCCAACGGCACGCCTGCCCCGCCCAGCGGCACGCCTTCCCCCTCTTCTCCAGGCACATCGAATTAACGACTTTTCTAAAAAGGAGCCATTAAACAATGTCCAGCTTTGCAACACCACTCAGCGGCCTGACCGCGTCCACCGACGCCCTCGATATCGTCGGCAACAACCTGGCGAACCTGAACACCACCGCGTACAAAGACAGCACCGTGTCTTTCTACGATCTGCTCTCGCAGTCCATCGGCGGAGGCGCAGTTCAGATCGGCGGCGGCGTGTCGGCCACGCATAGCGAACGCGTATTCAATCAAGGATCCATCCAGCAGACGGGTGGCGCCTTCGATGCTGCGATCCAAGGCAACGGATTTTTCGTTTTAAAAGATGGCGGCGGCAACACACTCTATACGCGTTCCGGAAACTTTAAATTGGACGCCAATGGCAACCTGGTGACCGGGAACGGCCAATTTGTTCAAGGCTGGTCCTCGACGGGCGGTGCGATCAATACCTCCGGGCCAGTCACGAACATCAACGTGCCAACCAACTCCCTTCAGGCCCCAATCGCAACCACCCAGTTCACCCTCACCGGCAATCTCGAATCGGACGCGGTAGTGGGAGCAGCCAATGGTACCTTTTCGGCGCCCATTCAGATCGTCGACTCTCTCGGCACGGCGCATACCCTCACCGTCACATTTACGAAAACGGGCGCCAATGCCTGGAACTACGAAGTCGATATCCCCGGTCAGGATCTTACCGGCGGCAAGGCCGGTACACCCTCCAAGGTCGCAAACGGCTCCCTCGCTTTCGATAGCAACGGGAACTTGAAAACACCCGCGGCGCCGGGTCAGATCGCGATCAAGATTACTGGCTTGGCTGATAGCGCCAGTGATATGAACATCAACTGGAATCTTTACGACGCCAACAATAATCCGACGTTCACGCAATTTGCGCAGATCTCCGCTCTTTCCGGCAGCTCGCAGGATGGCAAACAGGCCGCGCAAGTGACGCAGATTTCGTTGTCCAACGGCGGCTCCATCTTCGTGCATTATTCCGACGGCAGCCAGCAGGTCATCGGACAGGTTGCCTTGGCATCCATCAGCAATCCCGATTCGCTGATTTCCGTCGGAAACAGCAATTTCGAAATCGGCGCCAATACAGCCACGCCGGTACTCGGAATGCCCAATAGCGGCAATCGTGGAACCATCGAAGGCGGCGCGTTGGAGTCGTCTACCGTCGACATCGCCACCGAGTTCACCAACCTGATCGTCTACCAGCGTTCCTATGAGGCGAACTCGAAGGTCATCTCGACCATGGACCAATTGACCCAGGACTTACTCGCGATCAAGCAGTAAGCCACCCAACTCGTGCGGGAATGGAATTAACGCAGCAAATCCTGATGATCCTGGTAGTCTTCGCGCTCCTGGGCGGCCTGCTATGGCTGCTCAGACGGCGCGGAGCGCTGGCCTTTGCCTCGCGCCGAACCGGTACGCGGCGGATGGAGCTTGTGGAACGCCTCCCCCTGACGCCTCATCACGCTCTGCACCTGGTCCGGGTTTCCGGCAAGGTCGTGCTCATCGGCACCGCGCCGTCAGCGTGCACTTTGCTCGACCACGCCGGCGCCGAAGCGCTCGCTCCACAGGAATTTCTGCACAGCGGCCAATGATGAAGGCACGTATTTTCTCTCTCTTGCTGTTGTTTTCGGGAGCCGCCGCCGCAGCCCCGAGCGACTCCGCAATCCCCGTGTTCGGAAATAGTACGAGCAAGGGCCTGACCCTCAGCACGCCCACTCAGATCGTCCTGCTTTTGACTCTGCTTACGCTGCTTCCTGCGGTAGTCATGGCCGTCAGCCCGTTTCTAAGAATCACAATTGTGCTTCATTTCCTGCGGCAAGCCTTGGGAACACAATCGGCTCCCTCGAACCAGGTGCTCGTCGGATTGGCTCTTTTCCTCGCCTTTCTTGTCATGCAACCCGTAGTCAGCGATATCTACCATCGCGGATGGGAGCCCGTCGAAAACGGCCAGCTTACCTGGGAGCAGGGATTCGACGAAGGCGCTAAACCGCTCAAATCCTTCTTGCTGAAGTTTGCCCGCGAAAAAGACATTCAAACTTGCGTTCAAATCGCAAAATCGCCCGCTCCCCGGACGCCCGCCGACTTGGACCTCAAGGTCCTGGTCCCGGCCTATATCCTTTCCGAGCTTAAAACAGGCTTCCAAATCGGAGCCGTTCTCTTCCTGCCGTTCCTCATCATCGATCTTGTAGTTGCTTCCGTCACTCTTTCGATCGGTATGGTGCAGCTGCCCCCGGTCATGATCTCAGCGCCCTTCAAGATTCTGCTGTTCGTTCTCGTGGACGGCTGGAATCTGGTGATCGGTTCACTCCTGAAAAGCTTCTATTAAAGAAAATGGGACCCGAAGCTGCCATTCACATCATCAACCAAGCTCTTTGGACGACGTTCCTTCTCTGCGCACCGCTGCTCCTGATCGGATTCGCGGTAGGCGTGGTCGTGAACATTATTCAGATTGCGACCTCGCTGCAAGACGCCGCCTTCAGCACCATCCCAAGATTGGCAGCCTTTCTGTTCGGATTCTTGCTGTTGCTCCCGTGGATGACAAAGCAGATCACCTCCTACTCCATCGCGATCTTTGGCGACCTGTCGCGATATGCCCGCTAGCCCGGCGATCCACACCTCGCTGCTCTATGGTTTCCTGCTAGTCCTGACTCGTGTCGCGGGTATTTTTACGTTTTTGCCGTTACCGGGTTTCAAAGCTGGACCCGATACCGCCAAAATAACGCTGGCGTTTGCTCTTACCTTCGCCTTATACGCGCGCTGGCCGAATGTCGTGCCTCCGTCCAACATTGTGGAGTTGGCAGGCTGGATGCTGGCTGAAGCCGCGATCGGTACCGCGATCGGCCTGGCCGTTTCTTTCCTCATTGAAGCCGTTGTTATGGCCGCGCAGGCCATCAGTACCCAGGCTGGATATTCATTTGCGTCCACGATTGACCCCAATACCGAAGCTGATGCTACGGTTTTGATCGTCTTCGCACAGTTGATCGGAGCCATTCTGTTCTTTGCCATGGGCCTGGACCGGCAGCTACTGGCGATCCTGGCGCGCAGTTTCGAGACCAATCCCCCGGGGGTTTTCGCAGTGTCGCAGCCTGCCGCGGAGGCGCTCGCGATGTTAGGTTCGGGCATCTTCATCACGGGGCTGCGCTTGGCGCTGCCATTAATGGCGCTTCTGTTTCTGATCGATCTTACGGTCGGCCTGTTGGGACGACTGAACGGGCAACTGCAGCTCATCGCGCTGGCATTTCCGGCCAAAATGCTGGCTGCGGTCGCCGGCTTGACCGTGCTCGTGCTGCTGATTCCCAAACTTTACCAGCAGTCGGCTGCCGCTGCGTTCGGCGTTTTGGGCAAGCTCCTCGGTTGGTAGGCCTCGGAGTCCGGCATGAGCCAGTCCAGCGAGAGAACCGAAAAAGCAACACCGCGGCGGCTTCTTAAGGCACGCCGCGAAGGGCAAGTTGCGTCGTCCAAGGACTTCATTAGTGGACTCCAATTCGCTGTTTTCGCCTTCTTGCTCGCGGAAGCTGGTCCCAAGCTGCTCGAGAGTTTAAGAGAGGCCTCGCGTAATCTTCTAACGCAGGCATTCCGCAAAGATCTCGGCGAAGCCGGCCTGCTGCAGATCCTCCACAACTCCTTCTCCTGGACTCTGGTCCCCGTTGCTATAGCCGGCTCGACTCTTGTGCTCACGGGAGTTGTTTTTCAACTCAGCTCCACCGGCTTCGCCCTCAGTTTGCGCCGCTTGGCGCCCAAGGGCGCCAATTTCGATCCGATCTCGAAAATTAAGTCCGCAGGGCAGCGCGGAATGAGTTCCGCTATCCAAGGCGCGCTGCTCCTGGTCGTCTTCGGGGTCACCATTTATTGGGTGATCGCGCACAACGCCGGCCGGCTCTACGCACTGCCCCTCAGCGATCTCGCCACGGGATTAGAGACCGTCCGATCCATCTGCATGGACGTGATCTGGAAGGCCGCCGCTTTTTTCCTCCTGATCGGTCTCTTCGATCTGTTTCGTGAAAAACGCCGCTTCGCGAACCGCATGAAGATGAGCAAGCACGAGATCCGCGAAGAGGTCAAGGAAACCGACGGCAATCCGCAAATCAAACTGCGCATTCGCCGTCTCCAGAGAGATGTCCGCCGCCGCCGTATGATGGACGAAGTAAAGACGGCAACGGCTGTCATCGTTAACCCGACCCACTACGCCGTCGCCATTAAATACCACCACGAATCGATGCCGGCTCCCATCGTGGTTGCCAAGGGCAAAAACTATCTCGCTTTGCGGATTCGCGCGCGGGCCATCGAACACCAAATTCCGCTGATTGAAAACCGCCCGCTCGCTCAGGCGCTCTATAAGTCCGTCGACGTCGGACAACAGATTCCTGCGCACCTGTACCGCGCCGTGGCCGAGATCCTGGCGTATATCTATAAACTGATGGGCGCGAAAGCCGTCTGACAGGCTCTCCGCACCGAGCTAAGTGAAACACCTTAGCTGCTCGACACGCTCGCAATCGCGAACACGGCATCGAACCCGCGCGCGCTACGAGGCGTGCAGGAACCAGCGGTTCAGGAGCACCTCGCGGGCAAACCAGCGGCTGCTTAGAAGCGGGCCGCTGATGGAACGGATCGCAACCGATGGAACGCGTGCACTGATCCGCGTGGTCCAGTGCTCTTCTGAAGATCCGAAGCGGCGCGTGAGCGCCTCCGGATAGCTTTCAAGCCGTTCGCGCCGATAGTCTCCGTCTGCATCGAGGATCGCGGTTGCCCCAAATAAGCCCGATTCCACCGCTGGCAGGATGCCTTCGCCGCTTTGGGGAAACGCCAGGCCGGCGGCGTCGCCGATCAGCAGCAGACCATCGTGTAGCAACCCCCTCGGCGACCTCCCATACAAAAGGTAGGCGTGGCCGCAGGGCGCCATTGGTAAATCGAATCCAATCCTGCCTTCGGATCTTAAGAAACGGAGGAACCCGGCTACGTGCTCCGACAGCCGGTGCGGGTCCATCCGGCCCAGCCCCACATTCAAGAAGTTACCCTTCCGAAAACACCAGCCATAGCCGCGGATATCGGGGCAGAAGTACAGCTCCGGCTCCACAGCCTCAACGCGGCATGCGTTCATTTGCCGCGCGTCCATCTCAAACTCGGCTTCTTGCGCGACTACCACGCTTTCAGGCCCCGGCTTGCTGGCCGTCATCCGCGCCACAGGACAAAAATGCCCTCCGGCGCCGACCAGCATGCGGCTGCGAATCTGTCCGTTGATGATCCAATAGCCGCCAGCCCGCTCCAGGCTTCTCACAGCGGTGTTTTGAAGCAGCCGTGCTGGGCACCGCAGTAATAAGTAATGATCGAACTCCCGCCGCCGGATGCCATAGCTGACCACCGCGCCGTAGTCCGTCTCGATCGAACGTCCGCGGATGCGGCCTGTCCGGAAGCCCGTGATCGGTTGCAGCACATTCGCCTGCGCGTACTCTTCGGGATCGATCTCGAGCGCTTGAAGAACGGCCGGGGTGATCCAGCCTCCGCAGATTTTATCTCTTGGAAAAACCTGCTTGTCCAGGATCGCGACATTCAGTCCCGAACCGCGCAGCTTCCAAGCGCAGGACGAGCCTGCCGGTCCGCCGCCGACGATCAGGACATCGCATGTGTCCATGTCCCTTCCTCGGCTTCGGAGTTTTCGGTAGCGTACAGCCGCGCTCGGGTCCAGGAAATCGGTTGGCATTGCGCGCCGGTAAACACGACTTGGAACAACTGCAGAGTGCCTGTGCGAAACGCCGCCAACGATCCCGCCAAATAAAGGCGCCACGCCCGGACGAACTCCGCGTCGTACATCGCTTCCACCTGCCGCTTGGAGGCTTCGAACCGTTGCAGCCAGTGCTCCATAGTTTTGGCGTAATGCCAGCGCAGGTTCTCCACATCCTGGACGGCGAATTTCCACGGTTCCAGCATTGTGAGCGCCTGTCTCAGCGTTGGCACATATGCGCCCGGGAAGATGCGCTTGCGAATCCAACGGCTGAGCGGAGCAGGATAAGTTCTACCCAGAAAATGCAGAAAGCCTCGTCCGCTATCGCCAATCGATCGGTGGATAACTTTGCCGAGTTCGGCATAATGCTCCAGCCCGACGTGCTCTAGCATCCCCACCGACACAAATACATCGGATCTTCCCGAGACGTTCCTGTAATCGTCCTCGACGAACTCGACCCGGGAATCCAGCCCTTCCTGTCGTGCGCGCTCGCGCGCATACGCGATCTGCTCGTGCGAGACGTTGAAGGCCTTCACGGAAACGCCGAAGTTGCGAGCCATATGCAGCGCCAGCGCGCCCCATCCGCATCCGGCCTCCACCACGGTCTCGCCTGGCTGCAGGCACAGTTTCCGGCAGACATAGTCCATTTTGGCGCGCTGCGCTTGTTCCAGCGTCACGGATGGCGTCGGGAAATACGCGCATGTATAGACTAGTTCGCGGTCCAGCCATAGCTTGTAAAAATCGTTGCCGAGATCATAGTGGTGATGGACATTGTCCCGCGAGCCGCCCAGCGTGTTATCTTGCCAAAGCTGCATCGCGCGCGATTTTAAGGCGGTATACCGGCTTCGCGCGGCTGGAGCGCCGGCGAACGCTTTGTACACGGCTTCCAGGAACCGAACCAGGTCGCCTTCCACGCGAACACGCCCGTTGGCGTAGGCTTCGCCGAAAGCGACCTCCGGGTCTACCATTAGGCTCATTAAGGTAGCCCGATCCGGAACCGTCACAGCCGCTACTGGCCTGACGTGCGGAGGACAGAAGCTCTCGTTTCCCAGTGTGATTTGAACGGGCGCTGCGCCAATGCGCTCCGAGATTCGCTGCAGCAGGCGCTTTTCGAGCAAGCCAGAACGAATCGCCATAGGTTTCTCCAGACAGATTACTACTCCCTGCGGTCAACCGGTGTCGCCTTACGTCCCGCTGAACGCCAGAGACCAGTCCGCCTGGGCCGGCAACCGGGTGGCCAGAACTTAACTGTGGTGAACCCCACAAACGGTATGATGAAGTGAAGCCCGACCGCCGATCGTGAACTAAACACACGAATGCCGGACATAAGCCCTAACGCAGCTCCCCCCAAAAACGGCTCCATCCATGAACATCTGGCCTATCGCCTCTTCTTCCAAGAGTCGCTTCGGACAATTCGGATTACGGCTGCGCTGCTGCCGAGTTCCCGGTTTTTAACGACTGCCATGCTGGAACAGGTGGATTTTCGAAACGTCCGCACGCTGGTCGAACTCGGATCGGGCACTGGCGTCATTACTCGCGAGATCCTGCGCCGAATGAGCCAGGACTCGCGCCTGTTCACTCTCGAAATCAACCGGAAATTCGTACGGCACCTCAGGACTCATTGCCAGGATCGCCGTTTGACGGTTGTGCAAGCCGATGCCGCCGATCTGCCGCATCAATTGCGCCTGCACAATGTGGGTCCGGTGCATGCCATTGTTTCGTCCCTGGGGCTCACCGGGATGACACCTTCGCAGAGAGCCCGCATACTTCAGGCGGCGGAAGCCTGCCTCGCGCCCGCCGGCGTGATGACGCAGTTCCAGTATCTCCAGGCCCCGATGCCCGATTGGCCGAACGTTCCGATCCGGCGGTTTGAGGAAAAGATGTTTCTCGAGTCGTATTTTTCGAGGGTCAGTACCAAGCGGGTGCTGCTGAACCTGCCTCCTGCAATGGTATTTACTTGCCGGAAGTAACGGCGCAAACTGCTTAGCACGCCGTCCTGGGAGCTGACCTCTGCGGTCGAATCCGGCAACCTGCCGCAGTTCATCCTAAGGCCGACTCGCAGCGGCGGATCAGGCAATATGCGCTCCGGCGGTCAGAACATATACCGAGTAGAGCGACTGGCTAGCAGCCATGAACAGGCGGTTGCGCTTGGTTCCGCCGAAGCAAATGTTGGCGCAATTTTCGGGCAGCCGAATAATGCCGATGCGCTCTCCGCCCGCGTTGATGACTTGGACGCCAGGCCGGGCGCCGGCCCAGATGTTGCCATCCACGTCGCAGCGGATTCCGTCGGCGGCCGCGGGCGCGCCGCTGCCTGGCACATCGAGCTGCACGAAACGCTTCCCGTTTCGAATGGCTTTGCCGTCGATATCCCATACGCGGATCTCGCGACCCGAGCCGGTATCGGCAACGTAAACCTTTTTGTAATCGGGTGAGAAGCAGATGCCGTTCGGGCCGGTCATCTCCTCAGTCAATTTCTCCATCTGGCTAGTCTTGCCATCGACGCGGTATACGGCTTCCTTCAGCTCTTTTTCGGCGCGGAAGCCTTCGTAGTTACCGATAATCCCATAAGGGGGATCAGTGAACCAGATGCTGCCATCGGGATGAACCGCAATGTCGTTTGGCGAGTTGAGGCGTTTGCCTTCAAACTTGTCTGCGATCACGGTGACGCTGCCATTGGGTTCGTAGCGGACGACGCGGCGCCCGCCATGTTCGCAGGAAAGCTGGCGGCCTTCGTAATCGAAGGTATTGCCGTTGCTGTAGCCGGATGGATTGCGAAATACCGTCACATGGCCGTCCTCTTCGAGCCAGCGCATTTGCACGTTGTTCGGGATGTCGCTCCAGACGAGATACCGGCCGACGCCGTTCCAGGCCGGCCCTTCGGCCCAGAGAGTGCCGGTGTGGAGCCGCTTGATGACCGTATTGCCCACAATGTAGCGGCGGAAGCGATTGTCGAGCGCGACGATGTCAGGGTCCGGATAACGGACCGGTTGCGCGCCGGACCAGTCGCGCGGGGTCGCGTCGGGCGACACAGTCGGACGTTGGGTAGTCTGGGCGGCGCCTGGTGCGAGCGCCGCGGTTCCAAGTGCCGCGGCCAGAAATGTCCGCCGATTGCAGCGCTGCGATACCGGTTCAGTGGGGTTGGCCATACCAGTTACGTATACCGCAAGCGCGGGGGCGCCGGGTTGTTGCGGCTCCGGCCCGCTATTTGCGCGGGGCAGGGAACGCCGCCGCGAGTCCGTCCAGGAACGATTGCGCCAATTCGCGCGGGAAGGTCTGAAAGCCGTTCAGATAGCGGCCGGGGCGCAGAGTGCCTGTGCTGGGAGAGAGAGAGATGAGTTCGAGTTCGGCGTACACGCCCGGGTTGGCTGCCTCCAAACGCCAATAGAAGTTCAGGCGCCAGAGATAGCCGTTCTGTTCCGAGATTTCCTGATCGGAGGTCTTATTCCCATGTTCAGCCTCACCGATTCGGATGGAACGCGTAGTTATGGTTGAACGCTGGGTATCTAACGATTTGAATTCCGTGGCTATGGCGGCGCTCAACACGACCTGGGTAATTTGTTTCTTGCGGAGCCGCAGCGAGGCGTCGAATCGATCGCCGTCGCGCTTGATCAGGCGCGAGTCGACAATTTGCTGCTTGAAAAAGTTCTTGTAATTGCCGTAATCGAGCAGCATGTCGCGAACCCGTTCGAAAGTAGCCGTCTCCAGGTAGACCGCGCCGAGCCAGTGCTGGATGGATGCGCCCGGAATTTCAACTTTTTTACCGTGGTCCAGGGTTTCCTCTGGAATCAAAAAGTTCTGGCTCATCCAGACTGCGGTTTTCTCTTTTCGATGCTGATCGAGCCAGAGAAAATCCTCAGGGGTTGAGCGGGCCTGCATCTCGGCTTCGGCCAGTCCGATGTAGCGGTCGAAGGCCGCCGTGGTTTCCGGGCTTGGACTGTCGCCACGGGCCAACAAGGCAGCGGCGAAGGTTAGGAGCAGGGCGTTTCGCAAGACCACTATCTTCAATATAGGGCTGGGCGGCGCGGCCTGGACACATGGGAGAATCGGGGAAATGGCGGACATGCGCGGTAAGGTGGTGGTGATTACCGGGGCGACGTCGGGCATTGGCGCCGTCGCTGGGGAGCAGTTGGCCGCAATGGGCGCGCGTATCGTTTTGGTCGCGCGGGACCCCAGGCGCGCTGAGGCCGAGTTGGCGCGCCTGCGCGAGAAAAACCAGCAGGTTCAGCACAGTGTGCACTACGCAGATTTGTCGCGGTTCGGCGAGATGAAGCGCGTCGGCGGCGAGATCGCCTCGGCCGAGCCGCGCATCGACATCCTTATCAACAATGCGGGTGCGCTGTTCGGAGAACGTATAGTCACTCCCGATGGCTTGGAGATGACGTTCGCGACGAATCACATGTCGTACTTCGTATTGACGGAGATGCTGCGCGAACGCCTCATCGCATCGGCTCCCTCGCGAGTGATTAACACTTCGTCCGACGCGCACCGCCGCGGGCGGCTGGATTTCACCGATCTGCAATCGGCCAAGGACTACCGCGGATTCCCGGTGTATGGCCGGTCCAAGCTGTGCAACATTTTGTATACGCGCGAACTGGCGCGCCGTTTGGCAGGGACCGGCGTGACGGCCAATTCTTTGCATCCCGGTTTTGTGGCGACGCGCTTCGGCGACAACAGCGGGGGCGCGGTTTCGCGCCTGATTCGGATCGCGAAAGTCTTCGCACTGACGCCCGAACAGGGAGCGGAGACGATCGTCTATTTGGCATCTTCACCCGACGTAGCCAATGTCACCGGACAATATTTCGTCAAATGCCGAGTTAAGCAGCCCACTCGAGAAGCGCAGGACGACGATGCCGCGCGGCGGCTGTGGGAAGAAAGCGCGAGACTGGCGGGAATGGCGGCGTAATTTCATGTATCGCCAACAAGTGACTTTGATAGCTGTAGCGGTTCTCAGCATCCCTGGGCTACTCGGGCAACCTGCCAAGCCGCCGCTGGCGCAAGCGACCTCCACGATCAGGGCGAGCACGGAAAGCGATGGCGCGCAAACCATCGAGATCCGGAACATCTCTTTTGAAGTCACCTGGCCACAGGTCCCCGGCCGTCCGCGTGACGAACGGCTCCTGCTCCGCAAAACCATACGATCGAAATCCACGCTCGGAGATATCGGCGTCGACGCTACCATCACGCTCGAAGCCTGGCGGCTGGGCGACGATCTGCGGCAGAAGCCGCTGTACGCGATCGGCATTCCAGGGACGGATGGGCACACCACAGACAACGCGATTTTCGTCGCTGCGCGAGGCCTCGAGGAAGTAGACTGGTGGTCCGTTTATAAGCTGGGCACAGGCCAGCATCTGTTCGATACATACGTCCCGCTCGTCAGCTTCTCGATCTCTAGAGACCTCCTGACCACGCGCTATGCCGGGTTGGAAGTGCCGGAAGACGACGCGCGGGATGCCCGGTTAAAGCAGCCCAACGTAGTTGCGGTTCTGACCTACGCGTCCGGGGATCGCGTGATGCGCGAGGCTCTGATCACCTGCGATGACCGCAATCAGGCTGCGCAGCTGCGGTCGTTCGCGGATGAGACGCGAACGCTCTCACTTGTCGAGCGGGCGCACTCGGCGCCGGCCAACGGCAAGGAGAGCGATCCTGCGCGATTTCTGAAAATTTCGTTTAGCGAAAACTATCCCTCCGGGCCGAACACAATCGACCTAATGATCCCGATCGCAGGCGACGATTTGGACCTTGCGCACGCGGAATTGCCTGCCAGGCTGCACATCGCGGCATGGCGCAGATAACAAGCTTCAGAACAAAAAACGCCAGTCTCGAAGGCCTCCGGTTCTGCTAGTCTCTAACTGTTTGTCTCGCCAACCGGCGCAAATTGTGTTCTTGGCTCCGGTTTAAGGAGTGTATCTGTGATCGAGAGGAACACGGCCGATGCGATGAAATACCAGCCAATCTCGCAGGCAGATCAGCTGAAGAATCAAAACGGAAGTGCGATCCGCGTCGCAAGCGCGGGGCATGCAGTCTTTGCTGCGATCATGCTCGCCCTGGGGATTCAGGGCTTCATCCAAGGCGATTTCACAGCTGTTTGGCAGCCGGTACCGACAGGTGCGCCTATGCGCGAGGTGCTTATTTATGTCTGCGCATCGATATCGCTGGCATGCGGCATCGGACTGTTCTCGCGTCGCACTGCGGCACTCGCTGCGCGGGTGCTGCTCGCGTCTCTCGTGCTTTGGTTCCTGCTATGGAGAGTGCCCGCTCTCTTCCTTGCGAGTCTCGTGGACGGGACTTGGGGCTGCGGAGAGACCCTGGCCATGATTGCGGGCGCTTGGGTGTTGTATGCCGCCTTCGCCACGGATTGGGACCGGCAGCGGCTCGGCTTTGCAGCCGGCAGCAAAGGTGTGCGCGTTGCGAGAGCCCTCTATGGTATTGCTTTGCTCCCTTTCGGCTATGCGCACTTCGTCTATCTTCAACACACCGCCGATATGGTTCCGCGATGGCTGCCCTGGCACGTTGGATGGGCGTATTTCACGGGCGCGACGTTTATCGCGGCTGGCCTAGCGATCGTTTTGGGCGTGTTCGCACCGTTGGCAGCCGCGCTCTCGGCAGTACAGATAGGCTTGTTCGGCGTGCTGGTGTGGATACCGATCCTCGCCACACGCCATGTAAACGCGTTCGAGCAAGGCGAGGTCGCGAGCACAGTAGCTTTGACGGCCGCCGGCTGGGTGGTAGCCGACTCGTATCGCAGGCTCGCTGATAGCTTCAGAACGTGAACCGGCCACCGATCTGGAGAGCCCTCGGACCGTTTTGGCCGAAGGTCTGAATGGACCGCTGCGTGGGCTGGCCGAATTTGTACGCCTGCTTGGGGCAAGTTGTGCTCGCTGCGCCAGGCGCCGTCAAGGAGCATCCGCCCGCCAGTGTGTCGATCGTTGTCCCATAGCTGGTCAAATTTGCGATATTGAACGCGTTGAACACTTCGCCGAATACGGCGAACTTGTACCGCTCCTTAAGGCTCAGGACCTTAGTCAATCGAAGATTCTGCGAAAAGATGGGATCGCCGAACTGATAGTTAGAAGGGAGAACTAGCGAGGGGATCGGATTTCCGTTCGGGTACTTCTTGCCGGCGTAGTTCGTATTGAAAGCCTCAACCGCCTTCAAGAGATCCGATTTCCCACAACCTGCGTTAAAGCAGTTCAAGGTGATGCCCGGAAGCATGCTAGCCCCACTGGACGTAGCGTTTGCCCCGGTTCCTGTCAAATCGCCGCCAGGGACGAGCGCCTCAACCGGGCTCCGGCTGATAAATGAGGAATTCACGCTCAACTGAAAACCCCACGGGAGTTGGCCGATACCCGACACATTCAGGTTGTGATGCGCAAGCGCCGGACCGAAGGACTGGAAGTAGTTGTTGCCGTTAAACACCGTTCCGATTGTGTCGAACGATTGGAACGCATACGACGCGGTGAACTGAAGATTGTTTGAGAGGCGCTTGTTCAGCTTCATCAGGAGGCCGTTGTACACACTGCGTCCGCCATCCACCCAGAACGTAATCGGCCCATTCGAACACTGGACCCCAGGCGTGTAGTTGGGAGTAGGACAAGCCGGAATTACCGGAGACCGGACTCCATTTACGAATTGATTGTAGTGATTGAGGTCTTCCTCTCCGATCTGCACATCTGTCGTCACTTTTCGGGAATAGTCGGCCGTCAACACCAGTCCCCATCCGAATTCGTGTTGGACACCGGCGGACATCTGATAGCTGCGCGGTAACGGGAAATCACGCGGATACAGTTCGGCGCTGGATTTCAGCACGTCAATAGCGCGAACCGCGATGGGCCCGCTCTTCTGCTGAGTCGGAGAAAACTTCTGGATTAAGGCTGGAATCTGCTGATTGAGCATCTGAACGAACTGCCCAATCGTCAGATTCGTCAGAGTACCGGTCGGGATATAGCCGCCAATCGGCAGCGGCACGACACCCTGGCCGGGAACAATCTCAACGATGTTAGGAAAAGGGTTTTGAAGAACATTGGTCGAGACCGTCAAACGTCCGTTCCCAAGCGGCGTAATAGCACTTCGATCCCGATAGCGCTGATATTGCGATGCGGTGTCGAAGTAGATGCCCGCCCCCCCTCGAAAAACGGTCTTGTTGTTCTTGAAAGGACTCCAGGCGAAGCCCGCGGCCGGCGCCAACTGGACGTTATTGACTCGAGTGGGACTCAAGTCTCATCCGTGGATCGGCGCGAGATAGGCTGGCCTTGGAATGTCGCTGTTGAACAGGCCTCCTTCGCGCTCGTACTGAAGGCCGAAATTAACAGTAAGGTTCGGCCGCATCTTCCAACTATCCTGAACGAAGACGTCCGGCCGGTTGTTTTGAAAACCGGACTGCTGGTAGGGGCCGGGATTATTCGGCGACCCTAAGCCGATGCCTCCGCTGGCGCTGGCTTGCAAACCGTAAATCGGCAAATTCAGCAGATCGGCGTTCGAAGTGATCGTAATCGGAAGGTTCGGAAAGTAAGTCGCAACGGCCGCCGCCGGCACAACCGATCTGACATACTCCGGAGCGATCGCGCCCTCACAGGCCGGGGTACAAAAACCCCAGGAGATCGGGGACTCGTCTTGATAGAATTGCCCGCCGAAGCGAAGACGGTGAGTGCCCTTTTGCCAACTCAGCGTATCCATGTATTGATAGCGGTGCTGATTTCCGATCTGCGGCGTGATGGGGTTATTCCCGAACACGAAGTTGTTTGACCCTATCGTCGAGACGATGCCCGGAAAATTCCAACCCACGCACGGAAACTGGCACTGCGACTCCGGCGGCAAGGTGTTCACGCGGTCCCAGTAAAACATTGCGAAGCGGAAGTCGTTAACGACGGTCGGCGTAACGACGCTAGTGATCCCGAAAACGCCTTGATCTGCCCAGTTGGCTTCGTCTGTCCAGATGGAAGGCTCCGCCGCCCCGCTATTGTTTTGAGGGCGAAACCGTTATTCCCATCATGCGAATAACGCAGGAATAGATTGTGTTTTTCGCTCAAGCGGGAGTCGAAGCGGGTAGTAAGGCTCTTTTGGATATAGGGGCTGCTGTAAATGTTTTCTAATGCGCGAACCGAAGGCAGGTCGGGCTGAACCTGAATGGCCTGGACCTGATTGGTATGTTCGAAATTGAAGAAGAAGAAAAACTTGTCTTTGACGATCGGCCCGCCTAGCCAAGCCCCCGGATTGCGCCGGGCGAAAAACGGATTGGGATCGAGCGCGCTGCGCGCGAGACCCGGGTATGCGGCCATATTGTGATCACGGTAGAAAAAATACGCGCTCCCATGAAAGTCGTTACTGCCCGATCGGGTGACGATGTTGATCGCCCCGGTGCTGCCGATTCCCGTTCCTAAGTCATAATTCACGGTCGAGGTCTGGAACTCCTGCACGACTTCGTTGGACAGATTCAATGCAGTGGTTGCGCCTTCCACATTGTCAACGATGCTGCCGCCGTCCACGGTGACATAGTTCCGGTTCGCCCCTCCCAGCACTTGAAGATTAAATTGCGCGTTGAAAACTGCGGTTGAACCTGGGGCACTCGTTACTCCTGGCTCGAGCGTCGCAAGTTGCAGCATATTACGGCCATTGAGAGGGATGTTCTCGACGCTTTCGCGCGTCACCACGCCGGCAACGGTGTGGCTGTCGTAATTCACTTGCGCGGTGGCCGCCTCGACGTTAACCACTTCCTGCGTGGCGCCGAGCGTCAGAACGATATTCACAGTGGTCGGGGTGCCGGCCTCCACCACCGCGGGGCGCACCACGGTTCGAAACCCCTGCACTTCCACTCGAACCTCGTAATCGCCGGCAATGAGCGATGGCGCGCTGTACAAGCCTTCGTTGTTGGCCGTGATGCTTCGAGCAGCGCCCGTGGTCTTGTTCGTGATTGTGATTGCCGCATTTGGAATCACCGCGCCGGATTGATCCGTAACAGTCCCGGAAATCAGGCCCGTGTCCTGGGCTCTGGCAACGTTGCAAAACCCCGCGAGCGAAAAAGCGGCTAGCAACACGAACGTGATGCGCTTTATCATGATCCCTCCCAGTTTGAGCGATCCCTCGAAACCTCAACCGTCGAAGCTATCCCGCTTCGACCGAATTTCCCAATACTGGCTCATTGCGCGAAGTCTGTCAGGCGCCATTCTTGGCGAGTTGGGTGGATGTCTTGGCAAACGCGAGCCGGTGATATGCTGTTAAAGCCACGCGGAGATTGCGAGTGCAGCATGCCCGGTGAACCAGTTCGTGTAATGAAGGAAGAGGCGATCTTGGAGATCGCCAACGTACTTCCCTATCGCACCAGTTGCCGGCTCAACTGGTCCGGAGTCGAAGTACACCGTTACCGCTTGCAGCCACACGAAGCGCCGGAACACACATATCCGCAATTGACGATCTTTCTGCCTCATACGGAACGCCCGGTGCGCGTAGAAGTCCGTCTCGCCGGCACGAAAGTCGCGGCGGAGGTGAGCGAAGGCGTCGTGACAATTGCGCCGCCGGGCGTGCCGCGCAGTACCAAGACCGACGGCGGCGGCGAAGTGACCGCTATTTTTCTCGATCCCGTGATCGTGGCGGAGATCGCCACTGCTCAGCAGGATTTGTACAATTTCGAAATTCTGCCGCAGTTCGCGATTCGGGACCCGCTGATTCACGCAATCGGAAGCGCTTTGGATTCCGAGGTCCTCTCAGCGGCTCCCGAACCGCCGGTCTACGCCGAGTCGCTCGCCACTGCTCTGGCCGCGCATATTCTAGCTAAATATTCCAACAAGACACCGGCGCGAGGCCGAGGCGTGAGCCTGACTACGAAACAGCTCCGCCGGAGCATTGAGTTCATCCACGAAAACTTACATAACGACGTGTCCTTGGTCGAGATCGCGGCGGCGGCCAACATGAGCAAATACCACTTCGCCAAGTCCTTTCGGCAAGCGGTCGGAATTGCGCCGCACAAGTACCTCGTAAAACTCCGAATCGAGCGCGCCAGAAAGCTGCTTTTGAGCGAGGACCTCTCGGTGGAGGAGATCGCGCATCGCGTCGGGTATACCGACAAAAGCCATTTCGCGGCTCAGTTTGTCAAGATTGTCGGCACCACGCCCTACCGCTACCGGCACACGCAGTGACGGCTCTCTAGCTTCCAATTCCCTTGAATATCAGGTATTTAGAACGCCGCCGGGCTCTGAGAAACTGCGCCAAGAATGCCCCGGAACTCGCCAAGAGTACCCCTTGATCGCGCGGTCAGGGTCGCATACGATGAAGAGGAGTTGCATCTAAGGGACTTGTGTCTCATGCAAGGAGCGTATGCCGATGACATCTAATCTCGTCCGCTGGCACTTCCGAATCGGGATGGCTTTACTGGCCCCCGCCGCAGTTTCCCTCGTGGTTTGCTCCGCGTTGCAGGCCGACGATCTGCCGGTCATTAAAGGCGAAGTGACCTATTCCAAGGACATCGCTCCCATCTTGCAGCGAAGTTGTCAAAACTGCCACCAGCCGAACTCGGTGGCTCCGATGTCGCTGCTGACTTATCAGCAAGTACGCCCGTGGGCGCGAGCGATCAAGGAGCGGACGGCGCTGCGCGATAAGCGGGGCGCGATGCCGCCGTGGTTCATCGAGAAGAACATCGGCATCCAGCATTATAAGAATGATCCGTCGCTCAGCGATCTGGAGATCGCCAAGATCGCCAAGTGGGCCGACAACGGCGCGCCGGAGGGAAATCCGGCCGATCTGCCGCCGCCCGTTGCACTCATCGACGGAACCAAGTGGAATTTGGGTGAACCCGACCTGGTGGTATCCACCGAAGAGATCACCGTCAAGGCGGGCGCGCCGGACTGGTGGGGTGAACTGAAGCCTGTCCCCACCGGACTTACAGAGGATCGCTGGGTTAAGTCGGTGGAGATGCGCGAAGTCAACGATATTCCGCCGGAAACGGGTGGCGGCCGAGCCACGGTGGGCGGGCGTTACGTTTTTCATCACATGATCTGGACCACCACGGTTCCCGGCCAACAGGCAGCGCTGGGAGAAGATGTTGGCGAGGGCAGCGGCACTTGGCCGATCCACGAAGTGGGCCGGAACGCGGACATCTTTCCCAACGATGCCGGTAAGCTTCTCAAGGCCAATTCGAGCCTCGTGTTCGCCTCAGCACATATTCACTCCAACGGCCGCGATACTAAGGCCCGCCTGCTTTTCGGCTTCAAGTTCTTCCCGAAGGGCTACACGCCTACGGTGCGGTACGCGCGCCGTGGCCTCGGTAATGGCGTCGACATCGCCATGAAGCCGAACGAAGCCAACCAGCGGCTGGATGCTTACAAGGTGCTGGACGAGAATACCAAGATTACGTCGTTCGAGCCGCATCTGCACGCACCAGGCGTTCGCATGTGCCTGGAATACATCTGGGGCATCAACGTCCAGACGCTTTCCTGCTCCGGCTACGACCACAACTGGGTGCGAGTCTACGACTACGACGACGACTATGCGCCGCTGCTGCCCAAAGGAACCATTCTCCACATCATCGGCTATATGGATACAACGCCGGCCAATCGCAATGTTCCCGATACGCGCAACTGGTCGGGAGCCGGCAACCGGTCGATTTCGAACATGTTTATCGATCTGGGGCAAGGCATCGCGCTTACCGATGAACAGTTCTACGCCGAGATGGCGAAGCGGCGCGAGAAGCTGAAGCTGGGCGCCAACGACATGCTGATCGGCTGCCCACTGTGCAACGGCGATCCGATTCCACCGCCCAAGATGCGGAAGCCGGCCACACCCACGGGAGCGGGCGGAGGACAATAATTTCCAGGCCGCGACCTGCGGCCCCTCTTCGAGAAGGATCAAGATGAACGCACGTAGCTTCTTTTTCGGGCTGCCGCTCGCAGCGGCGGCCCTTTTCATTTGCAGCCCCGCCTCGGCACAGCTCTCCTACTCCAAGGGACAGAGCGTTTACACGGCTTATGAAGGCTGGCGGCAGAATCCAGACGGCTCTTATCAGTTTCTGTTCGGGTACATGAACGACAACTGGGAAGAACAGTTCGACGTTCCCATCGGTCCGGACAATAACATTGAGCCGGGTGGGCCGGACCAGGGCCAGCCTACGCACTTCTTTCCGCGGCGGAACCGTTACGTGTTTGCGGTGAATGTTCCGAAGGACTGGGGCAAGAAGGAACTGGTCTGGACGCTCACAACGCACGGCAAGACCTCAAAAGCTTACGCGACGTTGGCGCAGGATTACTTCGTCGACAACATGGTTCTGACGTCCGAAACTGGCGCGATCGGCGCCGGCGTCAGCAGCCCGGAAATTCGGGCCAATAAGCCTCCGGTGCTGGAAGCGGCGGGCGATCGCAATCGCACCGTTAAGGTGGGTGAGGTGTTGACGTTGTCTGCGCACGTCACCGACGATGGTGTCCCGAAGCCGCGTCCCCGTGGAGCATTTCTGGATCGCGCGCGAAATTCCGAAATCAAGGATTTGCGTATGATTCCGCCCATCCAAGTCACAGTGGGCAGCGCCACTGGACTATGGGTGGCTTGCTACTTGTATCGCGGTCCCAGTTCGAAGGTGCACATCAGCCCCGACCAGCCCAAGACCTGGGAAGATACGCGCGCCGGCGCAAACTCGCAGTGGTCTCCGCTGTGGCAAGCTCCGCCGCCTCCGCCCGACGGGAATTGGAAGACTGAGGTGACCTTCGACGAACCCGGCACCTACGTGCTGCGCTGGCACGCCTCAGACGGCGCGCTCTGGGCCGACGAAGAAATTACGGTCACGGTAACGCCCTAACTGGCCCTTTGCATCCACTGATAGCACCGCACCCGGACCTGCAAAACAGTATCCTCACTTACTTTTTTTTTCGGTTACAAACCGTAAGCATTGTGATATTCTGAACCTGCTTTTGGGTACCGTAACTTCTACGGCAGATCTGAGTGGGTTTCTGGGGAAAAACATGCGAAAAGTAAACTTCCTATTGCTAGCCGGCATGCTTCTAGCTGGGCTGCTGGCATACGCTCAAGTCACTGCTACCGGCTCGCTTGCGGGAACGGTGACCGACAAAACCGGTGCAGTGGTTCCGAACGTAAATGTGAAGATCACCAACACCGAAACGGGTTCAACACGCGAAACAAAGACTGGCGACGGCGGTGTATATCGCTTCGATTTACTACCCGCCGGCACGTACAAGGTGGAAGCGAACATTTCCGGATTCGCCACCGCTACATTTCAAAACGTGGGCGTGGCCGTGGGACAGACCACGACTATTGACGTGAGCCTGTCGCCGAGCACGCAGACGCAGACCATAACGGTAGAGTCAACTGGCGCGCCGCTTCTGGATACAGAAAAATCGGACATTAGCCTGCCGGTCAGCACGCAAATGGTCCAAGACCTGCCGTTGAATGGCCGCGACTTCGTCAACCTGGCGATTCTGGCTCCGGGCGCCAAACCGGTGGACTCTTATGATCCGACCAAGAACCGGGTCAGCGTCTTCGCCGTCAACGGTTCCAGCGGGCGCAACGTCAACCTCACGATCAATGGCATCGATGACAAGGACAACACCGTAGGCGGTCCCGTGATGCAGCTACCGCTCGAGGCTGTCCAAGAATTCCTCATCAGCACACAGCGCTTCTCGGCGGCGAACGGCCGCAGCGAAGGCGCCGCGATCAACGTGATCACCCGCTCGGGAACCAACAATTTCCACGGCTCGCTATATTTCTTCGATCGCGAGCAGCAATTCAATAGTTTGAACTATTTCGAGGAAACCGCTAACGGCGGCACAGGCCAGAAGTCTCCTTTCAGCCGCCAGCAGTTCGGTGGATCGATTGGCGGGCCCGTCCGGAAGGACAAGGATTTTCTGTTCTTCGCGCTGGAACGGCTGAGGGAATCTACCAGCATTGTGACCGACGGCCAGGCGTTCTCGGAGTTGTCGCTGGCGGCCGGCTTAGGTGCCAAACCGGCGCCCACCATTCCGACGCCCTATTTCGACTGGCGCTACAACGGGCGCTGGGACCATCGTTTTAACGACAAGAACACGATGTTCTTCAGCTACTCCAACCAGAACAATAACGGCCAGAACGACCAGTCCACCTCAACTAACGATCTGACCGCGGGCAACTTCACCACCAACCAGTTGATCGCCTCGAACCTGACATTAAACTCGGTTCTTTCGCCCACGATCGTCAATTCCTTTACAGCCGGTTATCAATACTGGAACAACCTGATTGATTCGCCGAACAAGGTCCCCAACGTCACGTTCCCGAACAATATCAACTTTGGGACGAACATAAACGTGCCGCAGCAATCGTATCAGGTGAAGTGGCAGTTTAAGGACGATTTCTCGATCACGCGCGGTAAGCACACTATGCGGACGGGCATCGATTACGTGTGGGAGCCGAAATTGGGCGGATTCTTCGAATTCAACCCGACTCCGCAGGTGATCTTTATCGACTTGCCGAGCAAAATCTTGTCCGACAAGACCGACTATCCTCAGGGCTTCTCAACGCCGGGCGCGGTTTCGGAAATTATCGAAACAGCCGGTAACCCCTATTTCGCGCTGAATTCGAAAATGCTAGGCCTTTATTTCCAGGACGACTGGAAAGCTACCAAGCGGCTGACCTTGAATCTCGGGCTGCGTTGGGACAAAGACTTCGACCTGATTGGCGGCGCGCAACAACAGAAGAGCCGGACCTATCAGTTCCTGTCCGCAATCCACAGCCCTTATGCCGGCCGGCTGCCCCAGGACGACAACAAGGACTTTAGCCCGCGAATTGGATTCGCCTATGATTTGACGGGCAGCGGTCGCCATGTCGTGCGTGGCGGATTCGGCATCTATTACGGGCAGACGTTTGAGAACATTCCGCTGTTCATGTTGCAGCAGGTGAATCCCACCCTGTTCGCAACCGTGCTGGACATCACCAGTAGCGGCCCAACCGACAAGAATGCCGATCTGGTCCCCGGAACCAGCAAGCTGCTGTCGCAATGGCGTTACGGAGTGGATCCTCTGCCGGCTCCGCCGCCGCCGCCAACGAACCTCACCGCCGGCTCGGTGGGCCGGCTGATGGATCCCTTCTATCACAACCCCTATACCGAGCAGTTCAACGGCGGCTATGCGTTCCAAATCGACAATTCGAACCTCATCGAAGTGGACTACATCCACAGCCTGGGCTTGCGTGAATCCAAGACGCTGGACATCAACCCCAAGCTGGCGGCGCTGGGCGGCGCGCGGCCATTGAACGCATTGTTCAACGCCGTAGGTCTCCCTTCGTTGGGCCGTATCGACGTAGAAAGCTCAGTCGGCCGGTCGCGCTATGACGGCCTGAACCTCTCGTACCGGCGTCGCTTGAGCAGGCGCTTCAGCATCAATTCGAGTTACGTCCTGAGCCGGTCGCTGGCCTATGACGGAAGCGCAGCCGCCTTCCGCGACCGTCCATTCAATGAGCTGAACTACTTCGCCTCGTACTCCCTCGGCCCCACGCCCAGCGACAGTACGCACCGCGGTGTGATCAGCGGTATCGTGGATCTGCCCTGGGGCGTGCGCTTCGCCACCACCATGCAGGCTGAATCCGGTCGCCCGTACAATCCCAATGAAGGAATCGACGTGCTCGGGTTCGGCGAATCCTCGCTGACCCGGCATGCCATCGTCCCGAAGGATCAGCCGACCAACTACGCCGCATATGCCACGGCGACTGCAGCTCAGATGCAGGCCTGCTTGGCTGCCGGAACCTGCGTTCCTACGGGCTTCGACAGCGCGCGCGGCGCCCCCTTCTTCCAATGGGACGTTCGCGCCGGCAAGATCATCAAGTTCCGCGAGCGCGCCAATCTTGAACTCTTCTTCCAGGGCTTCGATATCACCAATCACGCGAACTTCGGCAACAGCTATAACAACAACGTCCGAAGCTCGACATTCGGCACACCCAACGGCTTCATCACGCCGGGGGGTACGGTGATTCCGCGCTCGTTCTCGGGCGAATTCGGAGCGCAGTTCCGGTTCTAGCAAAATTCAGCAACTGAACGCCATTCAACCGGCATGACATACGTCATGCCGGTTTTTTTGTTTCCGTTTTCCGTCCCACTTCGTCGAAAGAATGACCGAACGGCTCCGCCTGCGCTTGTTTTCTTCAAAAAACGTTTGAAATAAACAATGAATGTTTTTCACGATAACTCCATAATATAATCGTTTATTGTCAACAATTTACCTTCCGAATCTGGGAGCGTTATGCGCCCGGATACCGCAATCTGTATTGGTCGCGTGCCCCACATAGCTCGAAAGCCTCGCAAATAACGCAAATTCAGCGCAACCCGATTCGAAACGGACTTGGTGACCGACGTGCATCCAACTTGCGAATCAGCCAGCTGCGCAAAGCACGAATCGCGTTCAGCCCGGTTCTGTGAACACGAAAGGGGAATCCACGAATGAAGAAGGTGAGGGTACTGTTGTGGGCCATGGCCTCGCTCGGGGTGTTATCTACGGCAAGCCTTGACGCTCAGGAAGTGTACGCTCGAATTCGAGGCACGGTCACGGATGCATCAGGCGGCGGAGTTCCGGGGGCCGATGTAAAGGCCACCAATACGCAGACCGGTGTCACCACGACTGTCACTACAGAAACAGACGGCACATTTCAGTTCCTGCAGCTGCCCGTCGGTTCATACGATGTCGTGGTTTCTAAGGCCGGCTTCCGTACATTCACCGCTCGCAACATTCTGCTGGTCCTGAATCAGATTTATGACTTGAATGCCCACATCGAAGTCGGGCAAGTCACCGAGTCGGTTCAGGTAGAGGGGAATGCGGTACAAGTGGAGACGACCACGACCCAACTCGGCACCGTAGTGGAGGCGCAGAAGATCGTCGATCTTCCGCTGCTCGGCCGCAATTGGGTGGCACTGGAGCAGCTTGCGCCTGGTGTGGTGGCGGGCAGCGATCGCTTCGGAGCCTCGGGCGCGTTCGCGACCAACGGCAGTCAGGGACAACAGAATTCGTTCCTGATCAATGGCGCCGACTCAATCGATATCGATCTAAATACACCGCTCGTAATTCCCAGCCCCGATGCCATTCAGGAATTTAACCTCATCGACAGCACGATCAATCCGGAATACGGCAGAAATTCGGGCGGTATCTTGAATGCGATTATAAAGTCAGGAAGCAACGAGTTTCACGGGTCGGCATTCGAGTTTTACCGCGACACGTTTTTAAACACCCATAACTTCTTCCAAAAATCGCATCCGGTGTTTCACCAGAACCAGTTTGGCGGCACCGTAGGGGGACCGATTTGGCGGAATCACACGTTCTTCTTCCTGTCGTATCAGGGCACGCGGAGCCGCAGCCCCGACACTAACGCGCTCGCCAACACGGTCACCGTGTTTACGCAGGATCAACGCAACGGGTTTTTCCCCGATCTTGCGACTTCCACGGCGACCTCGCCCTTTCCGCTGGTAGGCGAGAACGGAAACACTTTTGCGGCCGGCACGCCGTATCGCGTGATCTTCCCCACCGGGCACATCCCGGCAAAAGATTTTAATTCCGTCTCGCAGACGCTGTTATCGAAATACATTCCGCTGCCAAACCTCGGGACCAGTCAGTTCTCGTTCAATCCTAATCAGGTTCAGACCCAGGATCAGGGGCTTTCGAGGCTGGATCACACCTTTGGCCAAAAGGACTCGGCCTGGTTCAGCTTGTTCATCCAGACAACGCCCACCATTCATGACGTTTCCTTCATTCCCACAGCCGCCGCCTTACCCGGCGCGGCCAGCGAATTGGACAACTCCGCCATCAAGCTATTCACCGGTTCATGGACTCATACCTTCAACGCCAGCACCCTCAACGAATTTCGAGCGTCGTACCTGCGCTTCAACTATCACGCGGTAGAGCCGCTCACCCACGTATCGCCCGCTTCGCTCGGATTCACGGGCATTAATCCTCAGTTCCCAGCCGACGCGGGCGTCCCGCTGATCACGATTACTGGATTGTTCGCGCTTGGGTTCACAACCAACGGACCGCAGCCGCGTATCGACCAGAATTATCAGCTGACCGACAATTTTTCGAAGGTAGTGGGCAGCCATACGCTGAAATTCGGGTTCAACGGAACGCGCTATCAGTACACGAATCCGTTTGAAGCCACCAATAGCGGCTCGTTTTCCTTCGGCGGCGCGGGATCTTTCACCACAGGCGATCCAGGGGCCGATTTCCTGCTCGGGATCCCGGATTCCTACACCCAAGCGAGCGGCGGGTTCATCGATTCCCGCACCTATGAATATTACTTCTATGCCCAAGATTCCTGGAAAGCGACCCGGACGCTGACGCTGAATTATGGAGCGGGATATCAGATCGACACCCCGCTTGAGAATCATCACTTCGGGAACCTGGACAAAAATTGCTTCCGTCCTGGAAAGCAATCTACTGTCTTCCCAACCGCACCGCTGGGTCTGCTGTTCCCCGGTGACACGGGTTGCTCGCTATCCGGCTACTACAGTCACTATGATCACATCGGACCTCGCGGGGGCTTCGCCTACAGCCCGAATTGGGGAGCGCTCAGCGGCGGGGCCAGCCAGAAGTTTGTAATCCGCGGGGGCTTCGGTGTGTACTTCAATCGTTCCGAAAGCGAACTGGCCACCCAGGACCTAGGTACGGTCCCGTTTTCCCTGACGTCAAACGGGATAGGCGACATCGGCGGCAGCCCCGCCTTTGCCAACCCTTTTACCGACATCAGCACGGGCCAAAGCATTCCCAACAAGTTCCCATTTACCCCGGCACAGAGGGGAGGCAAAGTTGACTTCTCGCAATTCTTGCCTCTCGATATCAATGTCGTCGATCCGAATTTCACGTCCCCGTACGCGATGAATTACAACCTGAACATCCAGCGCGAACTGCCCGGCGCGATGATCGCGCAGGTCGGGTTCGTGGGGGCACAAGGACGCCACCTGGAGATCGCCACCGAAGGAAATCCGATCAGCTTTGCGGGCGCGGCTGCGTGCGCGGCCGATCCAGCCTGCGTCAAGAATCGCGTAATTCAGCATGTGCTCTACCCCAGCCACGCCGAATTTGCGCCCGGAGATATCTTCGCCTCCGTCGGCACGCAGAGCACCCGCGGAGTCTCCAGCTACAACTCGCTCCAGGCCAGCCTGAACAAGCGGTTCAGCCATGGATTGAGTTTCCTGCTGTCCTACACCTATAGCCACTCCATCGATATCGGGTCTAGCTTCGAAGACAGCAGCTTCAATCTGCGCGCGATCAATCCGTACAATTTCGCCCCGGAGCGGGGTGACTCGTCGTTCGACGCGCGCCATCGTTTCGTTGCGAGTTACGATTACCAACTGCCGCAGCTGGCCAAGTACTGGAATAACGCGTTCACCAAATACGTGCTCGACGGGTGGCGTCTCTCCGGCATCACGACCTTGCAGACCGGCTTCCCGATTACGGTGGCCGATACCGGCTTCCGCTCGCTGACTTGCGATGCCTTGGTGTTTTACGATTGCTGGGATGCTCCCAACTTGAACGGTCCCGTGACGACGTACGATCCGCGCTCCAGCTTAGTCGTCAACAAGACGCGCAATCCGAACAATACCGCCGCGCTACCGTATTACTATTTCAATCCCAACGCGTTCAGCCTGGAGGCGATCGGCATGCTGGGCAACGCGGGCCGGAACAATTTCCATGGACCTGGAATCAACAACACCGATCTGTCACTCGCCAAACAGGTCCGGTTCAGCGAACACCGTTCACTCGAGTTGCGTCTGGAAGCCTTCAATGCGTTTAACCATACCCAGTTCCGGTTCAGCAGCAGCATCATCGCGTTCTCAGATATAAACTCCGGAAACTTTGGACGGACGCTGACCGCCGCGCCCGGACGGGTGGTTCAGTTGGGCGCTAAGGTGTATTTCTAACAGAGCGCCGCGTTCGAATTTGAGCGTGTGGGGCGGCCGTTACGCGCCGGGAGCCGCCCCGTTTTTCCCCCGCCTTTAGTAGTTCGCTTCACGGCTTCCCACCAGGACTTTCACTCGTTCAGCACCACACTGCCGTTGGTAACAATACAACTTCTAGGAAATGGAACGAAGCTCATCTACAAGAAACTGGAGACGGCGCACCATTAATATCCCTAAGTCATTGTAAAAAATAAGCGTACTTTGTAGCATCCCATCGTTAAATTTTGGTCACGGGGATGCTAATAGGTCAAGCCACGACTTGGCAGCGGTTTCCTGCTGCGAGAACGGCTGCCGGTGCAATCAAGGCCCGTTTCACATAACGAAGGGAAAGGGATAGCAAAAACATGCGAAAACTCAGTGTAGTTGCGATCTTTGCATTGTGCTCTACCTTGTTCTGGAGCATTCAGGCGCAGGAGATCACCGCCCGCATTCATGGCACCGTGACGGACGCGTCGGGCGGAGGTGTGCCGGGTGCAGACGTGAAGGCGACGAATACGCTCACCGGTGTGGCTTCAAACGTGACCACGGAGCCGGACGGCAGTTTCGCGTTCCTGGCGCTTCCAGTCGGCACTTACGACGTAACGGTCACAAAAACCGGTTTTCGCACTTTCACCTCTCGCGGTATTCATCTGCTGTTGAATCAGGACTACGCGCTACCGGTTCAGCTTGAGGTCGGCCAGGTCACTGAGTCAGTCCAGGTAGAGGCCAATCCGGTGCAGGTCGAAACGACCAATACGCAGATTAGCACCGTCATCCCGTCGCAAGCCATTGTGGACATGCCCTTGAACGGCCGGAATTGGACGACCTTGCAGCAGCTCACACCCGGCGTGGTGGCAACCAGCGATCGCATGGGAACTTACGCCAGCAATGGCAGCCAGTCGCAGCAGAATTCATTCTTGGTGAACGGCGCAGACGCGATCGATCTCCCCCTGAATACCGTAAGCACCCAGCCTAGTCCGGATGCCATCGCCGAGTTCAACATGATCACTAACACGATCAACCCGGAATACGGACGTAATTCTGGTGCGATTTTGAACGCCGTCATCAAATCCGGAACAAACGCATTTCACGGCGATGCTTTCGAGTTTTACCGCGATACGTTTCTCAACGCCCGGAACGTTATCCAGACTGTCCGGCCCGTGTTCCACCAGAACCAATTTGGCGGCACGCTAGGCGGCCGAATTATTAAGGACCACACGTTCTTCTTCCTTTCCTACCAGGGCACACGAGCGCGGCAGCCCCAGGCCGGCAATACGACGACAGTTTTTTCTAATGCCCAACGGCAGGGCATCTTCCCCGATATCGCAACCGCGATGGCAACCTCTCCCATTCCGTTAGTCGGCGAGAACGGAACGACCTATCCGGCCGGCACGCCGTACAGCACGATTTTCCCTACGGGCCATATCCCAACCGCTGATTTCAATCCGATTTCATCGAAATTGTTATCGACTTATGTTCCCGCTGCGAACGCTCCGGGCAACATCTTCTCCTTCAACCCCATCACTACCGTTACACAGGACCAAGGAATTGCAAGGCTAGATCACGTAATGGCCCATGATGCGTTTTGGGTTTATCTGTTTCTCGAGAATGCGCCCACCTCGCAGACGCTGCCGTTTACTGGTTCGTCACTGCCAGGTTTCCCTGAAATCGATGCCCGCCACCGCAAGAGTATACAAGCCGACTGGACGCACACCTTCAGTGCCACGACCCTCAATGAACTCCGAGCCTCATGGCTGCGATTCAACTTTGTTTCGGTCGGCGTTCAACAGGTAGCCCAGCCGTCCAGTTTCGGCTTCACTGGCATCAATCCGCAGTTCTCGCAGTTCGCCAGCGCACCACTGATAACGCTGACCGGATACTTCAGTCTTGGGTTTAGTAACAACGGCCCGCAGCCCCGCATCGATTCCACCTACGAATTGGCGGATAACCTGTCGAAAGTTGTGGGCTCCCACCAGCTGAAGTTCGGCTATGACGGAAAACGCTACGACGTTTGGAATCCTTTCCTCGCCGACAACAATGGTGCCTTTTCGTTCGGCGGGACCGGTCAGTACAGCACCGGCGACCCCGGCGCGGACTTCCTCCTCGGCGTCCCCGACAGCTACTTGCAGGAGAGCGGCGGAGCCATTTACGCCAGAACCTTCGAGCATTATTTCTTCGCGCAAGATAGCTGGAAAGTAAAACCGAACTTTACCTTTAACTACGGTGTTGGCTATCAGATCGACACGCCGGTGGTCAACAGCAATTTCGGCGGTTTGGACCTAAACTGTTTTATTCCTGGAGAACAGTCGAAAGTCTTTCCAACCGCCCCGGTCGGCTTGGCTTTTCCGGGAGATCCGGGCTGCAGTTCTTCCGGATACCACCATCATTGGGATCACTTCGGTCCACGCGCCGGCTTCGCGTACAGTCCCGATTTTGGTAAGATCACCGGCGGTGCTGGTAAGACCTCGATCCGCGGTGGGTTTGGCGTTTACTTCAACCGTATCGAAGAAGAACTGACACTGCAGAATCTGGGTTCCGCGCCCTTCTCTCAGCTTTCTACCGGGGCGGGTGATATAGGCGGGAGCCCGAGTTTCGCAAACCCTTATAAGGACATCGCCACGGGCAAAAGCGTTCCCAATAGATTCCCCTTCGTCGCGCCGCAAAAAGGCAGTGCCGTAGATTTTTCGCAGTTCGAGCCGTTATCCATCAACGTTGTCAGCCCAAACTTGACCGCGCCGTATGCGATGAACTACAACATCAACATTCAGCGCGAATTGCCTGGATCCATGATCGCGCAGATCGGCTACTTCGGATCGCAAGGCCGCCATCTGGAAGTCACCTACGAAGGTAATCCCATAACGCCTGCAGGCCAGGCGGCGTGCGCGGCCGATCCGAAGTGCATCGCCGACCGTAATAACCAATCAGTCGACTACCCGACCCACACTCTCTATGCGCCCGGAGATATTTTTGCTTCGGTCGGCACACAGGCGACTGTGGGCGATTCACACTATAATTCGCTTCAGGCGAGCTTGCAGAAACGCCTCAGCCGCGGTCTCTTCTTCCAGCTGTCGTACACCTACAGTCATTCCATCGACGACACGTCGGGATACGAGAACTCCGCCGGCTACGGGCCCAGTGGAAGCTACATCGGCTTCAGTCCGAACCCCTATAACCTTGAGGGCTTCTATGGCGACTCCACCTTTGACGCACGCCATCGATTTGTAGCCAGCTACGACTGGGAATTGCCTGCCATGATCCACAACAACGGCATCATGCATACCCTCGTCGATGGCTGGACAGTCACCGGAATCACCGTGCTTCAGACCGGATTTCCCATACCAATCTACGACAGCTCGAACCGATCGCTGCTTTGCAACGGGGGCAATTGGAGCTATTACGGTTGCCCCGATACACCCCAGTACATCGGTAGCGGCGGCGTGACTACATTCGATCCTCGCGTAGGCGTCGCCAGCAAAACCGCGTCCACGCCCACCGGCGGCCCCAAGAACCTCTACTACTTTAACCCGAATCTGTTCACTCACCCTGCCTACGGAACGCTCGGCAACGAAGGCCGCAACAATCTCCATGGGCCCGGAATCAATGACACCGATCTGAGCTTGTTCAAGCGGTTCCACTACGGCGGAGAACAGCGCTGGATCGAACTTCGCCTGGAAGCCTTCAACGTTTTCAACCACACTCAATTTGGGGTCGGGTCCTTCGCTGCAACTGCTCCAGCAACGCCGCCAAATGGCAACGTCAACTCTGCCAACTTTGGGCGCGTACTAGGCGCGGCCCCCGGCCGCATCATCCAACTCGGGGCGAAGATCTACTTCTAACCGGACCAAACCACTGAACGCTCGGAAGGGCGGGTCTTTTGACCCGCCTTTTTATTCCCACAATCACGGTCGGGCGCGGCCCAGATCCGAATTACGTGCGCTGATCATTCCGACCCGCTCTCTTTCTTGGCGTCCTCTCTTCGCGCATAGTAACCCTTACGCGCTTGCACGCGCAGGCCGGATCGGCGCAGTTTCACCTGCAGTTTTCGGAAGCCGCCGTCGCGCTTGCCATCGGCAGGCACGTAGCCCAGAGCGTACTGGCTGCGCAGCTCATCCTCGATGGTCTGAAAAATCTTCGACAGCGATTCTTTCTTGCCCGTCTCGAACACATGGCCGCCGGTCGGCTCGGCCAACTGTCTTAGAAATGAGCACCCGGAAAAACCGGAGTTGTAGCAGATACCGTACACGATGGTATTTGCCGTTTGAACGGCGGTGATCGCATCCTCTAGATGCGTGATGCTGCCGTTGTCCAAGCCATCTGAAATGATCACGATGACTTTGCGCCCGGGAACATCCGAAAGCTTTTCCCGAGCCGTGGCGCCGATTGTATCGTAGAGCAGCGTTCCAGGCATGGGTTGATCCGGCTGTGGAAGCCCGCGGAATGGAACAGCCCGCAATCGCGACAGAGCAATCTGGAGCTTCTCTACCGATGGCGTCAGATCCTGCCACAAAATCATCGTGCTCGAGAAGCCCACCAGTAGCGCCTGGTCGGTGGAATGAATCACGTCGTGAAAGAACTGGGCGGCAGTGTATCGCTCCGCCTCTATGAACGGGCGCACACTTCCGCTTACGTCCACCAACAGCGCAATCGTGAGGGGCAGGTCGGTATCGCGCGCGAAGTAGCGAATTTCTTGAGGGCGGCCGTTTTCGAGAATTCGAAAATCGTCGCGCGAGAGATCGGGGACTAGCGTGCCGCGTTTGTCATACACGGTACAAAGGACGTTAACCACGTCCACGTCCACTTTGATTGGGGCTTCAGGATTTTGCGATGGCGCCGGCCACGCGGTCGCCACCCACAGCAGAACTACGCCTCCGAACTTCCTCATCGCGACCCGCCCAGGCATCCATAGTAGCGAGAATGAGGCCGAGCTAGCGAGAACGCGTCCGGCTCCCCAGCAGAGTTTCTGGGCATCCCGCTGGACGCAAACGACGGCCACCGCGCCGTTCCCCAGATGCTTATTTTTGTACGATGAACGATGAGCCGGGAGGCGGAGGGTTGGTGGAGTCTCATTATGAAACCTTGTTGGTGCATCGGCCGGAAAAGCACGTTCTGATCGTCACGCTGAACCGGCCGGAACGGGCGAATGCCCTGAACACCCAGATGGGGCTCGATCTTCGAACCCTCTTTGGGGAACTCTTCGTCAATGCCGGCGGCCTCCGCTGTATCGTGCTCACCGGCGCCGGCGAGAAGGCCTTCTGTGCCGGCGGCGATCTGAAGCAGCGCAACGAAATGACCAACGAGAGCTGGCGCGAACAGCACGCCATCTTCGAGCAGCACGTGCTGGCGATGGCGGATTGCCCAGTTCCAATCCTTGCGGCGGTGAACGGCGCGGCTTATGGGGGAGGCTTGGAGATGGCGCTCAGCGCCGATTTCATCTATGCGGCGCGGACGGCTCGGTTCGCGTTGACGGAAACCAGCCTCGGAATCATGCCTGGCGCGGGCGGGACCCAAAACCTCCCGCGCGCGTGCAGCCTGCGAAGAGCGAAAGAAATCATCTTTACCGCGGAGGCTTTCACAGCCGAGCAAGCCTTTGAATGGGGCATAGTAAATTGCGTCTGCGAAAGGGAAGACCTGATCGGCGCTGCGCTGGCTACGGCCCGAAAGATAGCGGCCAACGCTCCAATGGCAATACGCCAGGCGAAGAAGGCATTGGGCGCGGCCACGGATTTACCATTCAAAGCCGGGTATGCATTCGAAATCGAAGCCTACAATCAACTCGTTCCGAGCTCCGACCGGCTGGAAGGCATTCGGGCCTTCAATGAAAAACGCAAGCCCAATTTCAAAGGCGAGTGACATGAATCGAGACGCATGGGTGTGCGAGGTCGGACCCCGCGACGGGCTGCAGATCCTCGCCGCCATAATGCCCACCGCCGCCAAGCAGGAGTGGATCGCGGCCGAAGCCGCCGCCGGAGTGCCGGAAATAGAGGTGTGCTCGTTCGTGCCGCCGAAAGTTCTCCCGCAGTTCGAGGATGCCGCGGAAGTGGTCCGCTCATCGCTGCTGTGTTCAGGCCTGAAGGTGACCGCGCTCGTTCCGAACTTGCGCGGCGCCGAGCGGGCGTTCGAATCCGGCGTGCACAAGGTGAATTTCGTGCTATCGGCATCGGAGAGCCACAACCGGGAGAACGTTCGGCGCTCGACGGCAGAATCGCTGCAGGACTTCCGCCGCATCGCCGAGCTGCGCAATTCCCGCGAGAAGTGGCGGAGCATCGAGCTGTGCGGCGGTATCTCGACGGCTTTTGGCTGCACTATTGAGGGCGAAGTTGCCGAAGACAAAGTGCTGCGGATTGCCGAGCAATACGCGTCTGCGGGCGCAGACACGCTGAGCATCGCCGATACCGTCGGCTACGCGAATCCGGCGCAAGTGAAGCGCATGTTCACCAGGGTCAGCGAGCGGCTGGGTGGATTGCAATTGACAGCGCACTTCCACGATACGCGCGGACTCGGTCTGGCGAACGTTTACGCCGCGCTTGAGGCAGGCGTTCGCCGCTTTGACGCTTCGCTCGGCGGCATGGGCGGCTGCCCCTGGGCGCCGGGCGCGACCGGCAACATCGTCACCGAGGATCTCGTCTTTCTGCTCGAAAGCGCCGGGTTGCGCACCGGCATCGACCTAAACCGCCTGCTCGCTCTCAGGCAAATCGTGCGCGACGCCCTACCCGATGTCGCATTGCATGGCGCGTTGGCGAAGGCCGGCCTTCCGAAGAACTTTCGCGCCGGTGCGGCGCCCGCCAATCTGTAGTATCTTCGTTCAGACGTGATTCGAGGAGGTTGTCACGATGCCAAAGCTCTCCTATGCGATCTCGATGATTGCTTCGGCCGCGTTGCTGGCGCAAGCGCCCGATGCAAACGAGCCAAAGCCCCGGCCAGCGGCGCAAATTCCGGCCGCGCCGCTCTATAAGCTCGACGACGCGTTCCTGCAATGGCAACTGCAGCCGCAGGACAAAGCCTACTCGGCCATTGACGGCCAGCGCATCCATAGCTACGTCGAGGACCTTACCGCAATATCGCGCAAGTACCGCGACAGTGGCCATCCGCAATTTTGGGGACGCATCATCGGCACCTCCGCGGACGCCGAAACAGCCCAATGGCTCGTAGGCAAATTCACGAAGCTGGGGCTCTCGGATGTGCACATCCAGCCGTTCGATTTGCCGCCGCAGTGGATGCCCCAGTCCTGGGAGATCGTGGCCGCAGGATCTGGAAAAACAGTGCGCGTCGATTCGGCGCAACCGGCGTATCAAACCAAGGCGACTCCGCCCGAGGGCTTGGATCTGGAGGCCGCATACGTAGGCACTGGAAGCGAGGCGGACTTTGCGGGGCGCGACGTGCGCGGCAAAGCCGTGTTCATCTTTAGCATGCCCCTTCCAGGTTCGTGGCGCCACACCGCCACCGCGGAAGGAGCGCTGCGCCGCGCGGAGGCGAAGGGCGCGGCGGCGATTTTCGCGATTATTGCTCTCCCCGGCAATATCCGCACACAACTTTACCCCACCGGAACAAACGTCCCCACGTTTTCGATGGGGATGGACGACGGGTATGCCATCCGCGATCTCATCGGGCAAGCGCCGGCCGGCCAGCCCGTGCATGTGCGAGTGCGGCTGGACGTCAAAATGGAGCCAGGTTTGAAGACGGGCACCGTGTGGGCCACGTTGCCCGGAGCAACCTCTGAAACCGTCCACGTGCTGGCGCATCGCGACGGCTGGTTCGAATCGGGAACCGACAACGCTTCCGGCGTTGCCACCATGGTCGGATTAGCGGAATATTTCTCCAGAATTCCGAAAGAAAAACGCCGGCGCACCATCGTTTTCATGGGCACAACCGGCCATCATAACGGCGGAAATATGAGCGGGACCTGGCTGCTCGACCATCGTGACGAGGTTTTCGCCAATTCGGCTCTGCTGATTAACTGCGAGCATACATCCACCATTCAGACTTATTTGCTGGGAGAGGATATTCGCAAGGCAAACATGTATACCGGCATGCTCTGGTATGCCGGCGGGCCGCAGCGCCCGAAGCTGCAGGATATCGCGGTGAAAGCGTTCCGGGCCGCCGGCGTCGTCACCTATGCCACTCCGGAGCGCGCCGCCCCCGGCGGCGAAATGAGCCGGCTTTGGCCGTACGTTCCCGGCGTGCAGGCATCCGATTACAACGTCTTCTTCCACTCGGATCACGAGAGCGCCGATACGGTGCCGTGGACCGGCTTGGAAGCGATTACGCGCGCTTACGCGATGATCATTGATGGTGTCAACACGCTCGCTCTCAAGGATGTTCAGCGGCCGCCGGAAAATCCGCCGGCGCCGAGGGCTACCCGCTAGCATTCCGTCTCCGATCGCGAAAACCCACGTACCGGTACCCCGGGTTCACAGCGAAAGTACTCGTGCCTTATCGACGAACAATGAAATTTCCCGTTGAATTGGAGTATGCGTTGCGCTATTTGCTATGGCGTGATCAAGAAGACCGACCGAGTGTGCTATACCTGCGGAAGCCCGGTACCCCACTCTGTCAGGAAGATTCCCAAGAGACGGCAAATACCGCTATTCAGCAACTTTCTTTTCCTGGGTTCATTAGGATATAGCCTGTTTTCGTTCTTGTCCGAGCGTAAGCTTCCGTTGACCATCAGCCTGATCGTCTCGGGAAGCCTGCTGGCACTGCGCTTTATCAGCGAGCGCTATCAGAGGGAAAAGGCCCCAGCAGCGCGGATTTCAAACCGGCGCTAGCCAATTCGCATCGGACCTGCAAAAAATAGTTTCGCCGCCGATTTACAATCCTCAAATCTACTCTATGCAGTCGCGGCTCTAACTGCCTCGGAGGCAGTAAAAGGGAGGCGAGCTTCTCTCGGGCGGTCCGCGCGTGCTCCAGTTCGGTGCACGCTTCGTATTCTGAAAAGATCGAAGCTGGCCATTCACGCGGCTGTTCCGGCTCGCTCGAACAGCCGCTCCCGGCGCAGATGCGCTAATCTGAAGAAGTTTTACTTCGACAAAACGGAGCTGGTCATGCCGGACAAATTTCTATCCCGGATCACGAGACGTGAGGCGCTGAGCATCATTGGACTTGGCGCGGCGGCCGCGACATTGCCCGCCGCGGATACACCCCAATTTCCGAAAGGCGCTGTGATCCGGACCATCTTGAAAGACATGCGGCCGCAAGAGCTGGCAGGCGGTGCGACGTTGTTCCACGAACATATGTCCCTGGCGCCGAATTTCATGCCGCGCTGGATGGAGTATGCACGGCGAACCAATCCGCAGGCCGGCCGTCAGGGCGGCGGGCGTGCTGCTACGCCGCCTGCACAACAACCTCAACCCTCCAATCAGCCCTTCTTCATGGAAGATCTCGATCTCATGGTCGATGAAATGAAGGCTGCGAAGCAGGACGGCGTGGCCTGCCTGGTGGACGGCGGCCATCCGGATATGGGCCGGAATCTGGATTTTCTAAAGCAGCTGTCGATCAAATCCGGGATGCCGATCGTCGCCGGTTGTGGTTTTTATACCCAGCCTTTTTATCCAGCCGAGATCGCCACCTGGAGTGAGGATCAGATCGCGGAACAAATCGTCCGCCAGGCCGACACGGAGCCGGTCGGCGTGATGGGCGAGATCGGGAGCTGGGATGAAATCACCGAGGATGAGCGCAAAGTATTCCGCGCCGTCGCGAAGGCGCATAAGCAAACGAATTTCTCCATTTTCACCCACACCGGCATACCCGGAAAATCGGCCATCGAGCAGCTCGATATTCTGGAAGGCGGCGGCGTGAAACCGGATCGGATCGTCATCGGGCACTTGGGCAACCTGGTAGATCCCGATGTAAAAGTCCAGAAGGAAATTTGCAAGCGCGGCGCCTTCATCGGATTCGATCGTCAGGGTGGACCAGGCGATGTGCGGCAGGTCCCCATGGTCCTGGCTCTCATTGAGGCTGGATACGCGGGAAATCTCATGTTTTCCTCGGATTTGTCCAATGCGAATCAATTGAAGCGAAACGGCGGCGGTGGATATGCCAAAACAGTCACGGTTTGGGGCAAAAAGCTGACCGAAGCCGGCGTAAAGGACGATACGCTGCACAGCATTTTGGTGGATAATCCACGGCGCTTCCTGGCATTCGTGCCGAAGAATCGGCACCCTTCCGCTTAGCATCCGCCGTTAAATGCTTTCGGTCGCGGATATCGCGCAAGACTGTGCCCGCCACCGTTTGTACGCTGGCGCTACAATGGCCAGGGAAACCCGCACAGGAGAGGAACATGGATTCAACGAACTCTTCCGCCACTCGAAACCGTCGAGAATTTTTAAAGAACTCTTCGTTGGCAGTTGCCGCCGCAGCCGCCGGTTCCGCGCTGGCCTCCAAAGCTCAGGCGCAGACGCCGGCCCGCGCACCCGCGGTTCTGGGTGGAAGCGCCGATCAGCAGCTTTTCTGGGAAGTAGAAACCACTGACGGAAAAGTGCAAGGAATCGCCAATACCGGCATCAAGGAATTCAAAGGTATTCCCTACGGCGCTTCAACAGCCGGTAAGAACCGCTTCATGCCGCCGCGCAAGCCGGCCGCCTGGACCGGCGTACGCGAGTGCTTTAACTACGGACAGGTTAGTCCTCAGACGCTCGCCGATCTCCGCAGCGACTACGGCATGATGATCCAGTGGGACCAGCAGCCCGGAGGCATGGGCGAGGATTGCCTGGTGTTGAACGTGTGGACGCCGGGCGTGAACGACGGCGCCAAGCGCGCCGTCATGGTTTCCTTCCATGGCGGCGGTTTCGCCACCGGCTCGGGAAATTCTGCGGGTTACGATGGCGCACAACTCGCGCGCTTCGGCGATGTCGTCGTCGTCACCGTCAATCACCGCTTGGCGAGTTTCGGCTATTTACACCTGGCTGATCTGGGCGCCCCGCCGGAGTTCGCTGCGGCCGGTGTAGCCGGCATGCTGGACCTGGTCGCGTCCCTGGAATGGGTGCGCGATAACATCGAAAAATTCGGTGGCGACCCCAACCGCGTCATGATTTTCGGGCAGTCCGGCGGCGGCGCAAAAACATCCACGATGCTGGCGATGCCCGCCGCCAAGGGCTTGTACCATTGCGCAGCCGTGCAGAGCGGTTCCACCATCCGGCTGATCGACCGCGAACAAGCCACTAAGCTGGCGGACGACCTAATAGCCAAGCTGGGCATTTCCAAAAACAATATTGCCGATATCCAGAAGGTCTCCTGGCAGCGTCTTCTGGAGGCGCAGAGTTCCATGGGCTTGGGTCTGGGCGGCTTCGGCCCCGTGGCCGATGGCCAGGCGCTCCCGCACCATCCTTTCGATCCTGTCGCGCCTCCCGAATCCGCCGATATTCCGGTAATCATCTCAACAACTTTGGAAGACGCCGCACTCGCGCTCACCAACTTCGATCTGGACGATGCCGGCCTGAAGAAAATTCTCGCGCAGCGCTTCAAGGATAAAGCCGACCAGATCTACTCCTTATACAAGCGCTCCAGCTACACCGAAAAGAAAACGCCTTACTTGATCCAGGCCCAGGTCTTTACCGACAGCGGTTTCCGCCGCGGCGCGATTACGCAGGCAGAGCGCAAAGCCGCGCTAGGCAAAGCGCCCGCCTATATGTACCTGTGGACCTATTCAAGCCCCGGCTTCGATGGCAAATTCGGCGCGGTCCACGGAACGGATGTTTCTGCTTCGTTCAATAATTATCGGGACAGCATCGGCGGAACTGGTTCACACGCGCAGAAAACTCTTTGGTCGAATTTTGCCGCCGCCTGGGTAGCTTTCGCCAAAACCGGCAACCCGAACAATCCGAAAATTCCCAACTGGCCGGCTTACGAGACCGGCAAGCGCGCCACTCTGATTTTCGACTCGGACCTGCGGGTAGAGAACGATCCACGCGGTGAGATCCGAAAATTCTGGGCGCAAATGCCCGCCGCGGCAGGTCCGCTCGGTTAGGAGAAACAATGCATCGACGCACCTTTCTGGCAGGTATGGGCGCTTCGGTTTCGCTCGCCCCTGGCTTCGCCTTCGCGCCCGCGCGCACCGAAACAAACGCCCATCCCGCTCTCGCCAAAATCAATCCGAAATTCTTGGCCACGCCTAAGGAAGTGCACGATTGGCACGTCGTTAAGGACTCCAAGGGCGGCCCGACCATGACCGGCAGTCCGTCCTGGAAAAATTACGTCGAGTTTGCCGAAAAGAGCTGGCGCGAAGCCGGCGTCGTCGACATTTTCCGCAATTCGTTCACGTTCACGCGCTGGTACACCACGGAGTTCCCGGACGATTCCAACTGGTCGCTGCACGTCGACGGCAAGAAGATCAAGGTTGCCAGCTACGGCTGCAATTCGGGCAACACACCCGACGGCGGCGTCAGCGGTGAATTGGTCGTCTACAAGGAAGGCATGCCCGCCGGCGCGCTTCGGGGCAAAATAGCCATCGTCGTTAAAGAGCCAGGCCGCGGCGGCAGCAACGGGTCTGACGACTATGAGTATTTGTCGAACCCGGAGACATTTCCCAACCCGCTGATCCCGCGTGCCGAAGAAGCCGCCCTCAGCCCGTTCCCCATCATGGGCCTCGGCCAGGCCCAGAAAGCTCTCATCGACGCGGGTGCCATCGGCGCAATCATCGTGATGCCGCTCTCCTACGATGTGCTTGCCGGCGTCTACACGTTCGGCGTTCCCGCGCTCTACGAGCTGCCAACGTTGTATCTCGACCGCGATACCGGTGCGCAGATAGTAAGTGCAGCTCAGGCTGGAAAAACCGCAACACTGCGTCTCATCGCGCAAACAGAGCAAGCCGAGGCGTACCAGCTTTTCGGCTACTTGCCGGGTCGGGATTACGGCAAAGAAAACGATCAGCAGATCCTGCTCATCACCCATACCGACGGCCCGTCTATTTCACAAGAGAACGGCGGCCTGGGCATTCTCGCGATGGTGAAATATTTTTCGCATATCCCGCAGAGCGAACGCCCACGTACCTTGATGCTGTTTTACGATTGCCGCCACTACATGCCGGGTGCCGAGCGCGCGTTCGCCGCGCAGGATTACGCCGCCAGCCATCCGGATGTCTATAAAAAGGTCATCGCCGCGATGGGCATCGAGCATTTGGGCCAGATCAAAGTGGAAGAAGGCAACGGACAGCCGTTCCACAAGACCAAGGAAGTGGAATTCTCTTCCATCTGGGTTACACCCAATCAGCATCTGGTCGACATCGCCATCAAGGCGGCCAAAGAAAATCGCTACCGGCGCGTTCAGATCCAGGCGCCGGGCCGCAAAGGAAGCCATGGCGGCGAGCAGGGCCCCTGGTATGGCCTCGGCGGGATCGCGCGGCGTATCGGAGTCCCGGGTGCGTCTACCATGGGATCCATGACCGGATATTGGACGACCAAAGCCCGTATCGACTATCTCAATCCCGAACACTTCGTGAACCAAATCGCCTGTATGACCCAGATCTGTGGCGAACTGATGTCAGCCGACGTCGACTCCATAAAGAGCCCACCGGCGGCAACCCGGACCCGCGCCTGAATGTGGAACATCGGTACCGTTCGAATCAGCCGCGTCGTCGAACTTGAGATGCCGGGGCTCAGCTTCGTGCTGCCCGACGCAATTCCGGAAAACCTGCTGCCCATTGAATGGCTGAAGCCACATTTTATTTCACCCCAAGGCGAAGCCATCGCCACCATTCAGGCGTTCATTGTTGAGTCGCAAGGCAAGCGGATCATTGTCGATACCTGCCTCGGCAACGATAAACAACTGCCGATCCGCCGCTGGGCCAATCGCAAAGGTCCGTTTTTGGATGATCTCGCCGCCGCCGGGTTCCCGCGCGAGACCATCGATACCGTGCTATGCACGCACTTACACATGGACCACATCGGCTGGAACACCATGCTCGCCGATGGCAAATGGGTGCCAACTTTTCCGAACGCCCGCTACTTGTTCGGACGCCTGGAATGGGAACACTGGGACCGCACGCGAGAGAAGTGGACGCCAACGCTGATCGAACAGTCGATCCAGCCGATTTTGGATGCCGGTCTGCACGCGCTGGTCGAGACCGGCCATCGCATCACCGACGATGTCTGGCTGGAGCCAACTCCCGGACACACGCCTGGACACGTATCGGTTCGAATCTCCTCGCAAGGCCGGCAGGCCGTAATTACGGGAGATTTGATGCATCATCCCTGCCAGATCGCGCGTCCCGATTGGAACTCAGTGGCGGATTCAGACCCTCATCAGGCCTGCGCAACCAGGCATGCCTTTGTCGCCCGACGCGCGGAGGACGGTGTGCTGGTGATCGGCACGCATTTCCCCGCTCCCGTGGCCGGCCGGATCGTGCGCGACGGAGCAAGTTTCCGGTTTCAACTTCATTGAGTGGATCAGCCACAGCAGGCATAACTCAATGCCGGGTCGCGCTATCGCGCAACCTCGCGGCGGATTGAAATCCCGCCTGCCGTCCTAAAACCCCATCCGCTCGAGCTTGCGGTACAGAGTCTTCCGTTCGATCCCCAAAATCTTAGCGGCCCGGCTCTTGTTGCCCCCCGTCGCCGCCAGCACGCGCCGGATCTGATCCGCCTCGGTGTCCGCCAATGTGTCACTGGCGCTGTCACGCGGCTCAGTCAGCTCAATGGCTTCCTTCACGGACGCCTCGTCGATCCGCCCCTGCGGCGCCAGAATCGTCAGCCGCTCCATCATGTGCTGCAGTTGCCGCACATTGCCCGGCCAGCTGTAGTTCTCCAGTGCCCCCAAACCCGAAGCGGTCAGTTTCACATTTTGGCTATAGCGCTCGTTGTATCTCTTCAAGAAGTGGTGCGCCAACAGCGGAACGTCCCCGTGCCGTTCCACCAGCGGCGGCAATATGACCCTCACAACGTTCAGCCGGTACCACAAATCCTCGCGGAACTTGCCTTCCCCTACCATCTTCTGCAAGTCGCGATTCGTGGCCGCAATCACCCGCACATCTACTTTTCGCCCGCGCGCCGACCCCAACGGCCGAATCTCTTTTTCCTGCAAAAATCGCAGCAGGCTGAGTTGGAATCCCAGCTCAAGATCCCCAATCTCGTCCAGAAACACTGTGCCGTTGTTCGCCGCCTCGAACACACCCATGCGGTCGCGATCCGCACCGGTGTAGGCACCCTTCACCGCGCCAAACAGCTCGCTCTCAATCAGCGTCGGAGCGATCGATCCGCAGTCCACCGGAACGAAGGGCTGATTCGCGCGCGGGCTGTTGTTATGGATCATGCGCGCGATCACTTCCTTGCCCGTTCCGGTTTCGCCTTCGATCAGCACCGTCGCGTTCGTCGGCGCCACCAGCGAAATGGTCTTATAGATTTCCACCATCTTCGCCGAGCTGCCGATCATCTCGCTGGGAGGCAGATCGTCGATCTCGGACTCTTCCTCGTCTTCATGCTCGCTCGCCGCCGCCTCGGCGCGCTTCACGGTATCCAGCATCCGGTCCAGCTCGAATGGCTTGGCGATGTAGTCGAAAGCACCACCCTGCGTGGCCTTCATCACCGTCTCCATCGTGCCGCGCGCTGTCATCAGAATCACCGCGCAATTCGGATTCTTTTTCCGCGCAGTTTCCAGCACGTCCAAGCCGGTGCGCTCGTCCACGTAAATATCCGAAATGACGATCGGATACGCGTCGTCCCGCAGCCGCTCCAGGGCCTCGCGCGTGGAAGCTACCGCGTCCACCGCGTAGCCCTCCAGCTCCAGAAACGTGGTGATCGTATTTCTGACAGACGAATCGTCTTCTACTACTAACAAACGTTGCACTGCGCCGATTTCCTACTTATTAGACTGACACAGCCGGAGGCTGCGACGCACGCGAGTGCGCCGGTAACACGACTGTAAAGCAGGAACCCTTCCCCGGCTGGCTCGTGACTTCCATTTTTCCGCCATGATGCTCCACGATCTGCTCTACAATCGACAGTCCGATTCCCGTGCCTGCTTCCCCCGATGCTTCCGCCCGCTTGGTTCTGTAGAATTTCTTAAATATTTGCCGCAGTTCCTTGGCGTCCATCCCGATTCCCTGGTCCTGAACCGACAGCCGCACCCGCCCGCCATCCACCCGGCATGTCACCGTGATCTCAGTCCCGGAGTTCGAGTATTTCACCGCATTAGTAAGTAAGTTATAGACGACATACTCCATCAGTTCCCGGTCGCCCGCTAACTCGCCTTCTAACTGGTCTGTCCGGATCGAGATCTCTTTGCGTTCCGCTAACGGACGCGCGCGCTGGATGCAGACCTCAACCAGCTGGCGCGCTGCAAATGCTTCCCGCTTCAGTTCCATCTGCCCGTCCGACAGCCTCTCCACATCCAGAAAAGTCTGTATCATTCGAGCCAGGCGCTTCGACTCCTGATTGATCATCTCCGCGATCTGCTTGCTCTTTTCTTCGGTCAGCTTGTAGCGGCCCATCAACTCGCTCGACCCCTGGATCGCGGTCAGAGGCGTCCGCATCTCGTGCGTCACAAAATGGATCGCCTGCTGATACCGCTGCCGGTCGGTCTCGGCCTTGCGCAACTGCCGCCGGACCACGAAATACTGGTAGCTCGCTGCTGCCACGCACGTCAGCCAGGCTGTCGCCAGCGGCGCAAAATAAGGAAATACAATGCCCTGCCGGAACGCCACAAACGGCATCGCCTGCGCCGCGACAATCAACGCCGCCCCGCATAAGTACGCCGGCCAGCCTGTCAGGAATGCAAAAATCAACCCAGCCATTGCGCCGATAGCCACTGAGGATCCCAGCACCGTGACGTCGGAAGCGTCCGTCAAAAAATGCCCGCGCTCCAAGGTCTCGAATAGTTGCGCGTGCACTTGCACGCCCGGAATGCGCCCGTTCTCATACGGCGTTCGCACGCGATCTTGAGCGGCGGTAATCGATGTCACTCCGACAAACACCGTCTTGTCTCGAAACTCGTTCGCCAGCTCCGGCTTTTCCGCCAACTCCTTAAGCGAAACGCTCGGCACTTCCTCTCGCGTAAAGACCACCCGCAGCGGCCGATTGCCTTCGCTCGACCTCGCCGCCGGGATCACCTCGCCGCCCACTTGCAGATCCTGAGGCGATTCCAAAATCACTCGCTGTCCGCGCGATACGCGGAACGTTTCCAGTGCCAGAGCCCAGTAGCGCTCCTGCTCCGTTCTTTGCTCCAGCGGGATCTGACGCGTCACTCCATCCCGCGAATTCTGATCCGCCTTGTCGTGCCCCAGCCCCGCCGCCGACGCGCGAAACGCGGCCAGCGGATTCTGCCAGTGCTGCGCCGCCAGGTCCGTCTCCAGCACCAGGTTCTTAGTCCGCCGCATCGCCTGCGCCAGCCGTTGATCCTCCCTCGGATCCTCCGCGTCCGCCAGAATCAAATCGATCGCCACCGCGCGCGGCTGTGCCGGCGCCAGCAGATCCAAAGCCCGTGCGAGCATGCTGCGGACTGCCCGTGGCCCGCCCATGGCATTGAACGATGCATCGTCGATCCCCAACACCATCGAGCTTGGCGCGCCCGCTTCCGGCGGAAACAGCCGGAACATGAAATCGTAAGCCGAGTCGTCAAACTGATCCGCAACCGCTGTCCAGCTCGAAAATATCGCCAGTGCCAGCGCGGCCGCCACCACCGCGATGTGCCCGAGTTGCTGTTTACCGGCTGGTCGCCTTTTCAATCTCGTCGGGCTCCTTCGGCAGCGCGGCGCTCAAAACCTTCGCGCCCTTGTCCGTAACCAACACCACGTCCTCGATCCGCACACCGATATTTTCCTCAGCCAAGTAAATCCCCGGCTCGATCGTTATTACCATGCCGGCCTCCAGCGGCCCATCCACATTCGGATCGTGTACCTCAATTCCCACCTGGTGCCCGATTCCGTGCAGCATGTATTTGCCCAGGCCCGCGCCGTGCAGGTCTTTGCCGTGTGCGTCCATGTAATCCTTGGCCAACTTCGTCAGAGTGTCGCCCGGCCCCGACAAACGCGCCCCTGGCTTCACTGCCGCGATCGCCGCCTGCTGCGCTCCCAGCACGATCGAGTAGATCTCCCGCTGCCGCGCCGTGAACCGGCCTCCCACCGGGACGGTCCGCGTAATGTCGCTGGCGTAGCTGTCGCATTCGGCTGCCGCATCCATCACCACCAGCTCGCCCCGATCCATCCGGCGCTGGTTCGCCGAATAGTGCAGTACGGTACTGTTCGGCCCGGACCCCACGATACTCGAGTATGCCGGCCCTTCGCAGCCATGTTCCAGGAACGCGTCCTCAAACGTTGCCGCCAGCTGATACTCGTATAACCCCGCCGCGATGCGCTTCCAAACCGCTCGATGCGCCTCACTGCTCACGTCTGTCGCGTGCTGAATCGCGGCAAGCTCGGCGGGCGATTTCTTCACCCGCAATTTCGCGATCGCCGGCGCCGCATCCGAAATTTCACGAAACGGATACCGCGCCCTGATCTGATCTACGCTGGGCTGATTCATCAGAGCATACAGCGGCTCGTAAGAATCCAGTGCCTTGTCCAGCTCCGCTTCGAATTTTTCCAGCGGCAGCACCTCTTCGAAGCCCGTGACCGCTCGCGCGTCTTTGTCCTCCGCCGACGCGCGCCGCCCCTCGTAATGCTCTACTCGTTCGTTATGATGCGGTAGAAATAAAATCTCTCGCGACGGCGTGATCAGTAGCCGCGCCCCCGGTTCGGTCCAACCCGTCAGGTAATAAAAATTCGGCTCCGGTGTGGCTCGGTAAACCTGATCGCGCGACTCAATGTGCGCAAACAGCACCAGCACGCCGTTCAGATCTTTGCGCAGATTGACCCGCCGCGCGCGGTACTCTTCCATCGGAAACTTGGCAAACCCGGCGCAGGCAAACAACAATGCCAGAACCGTCACTCTCCGCATGTCCAAAATGTACCAATTTCAGTGTTGCGGCACCGTTGCCGCCGCGCAGCCGGCGCCGGCAAGGTTTAATAAGAAGGTGCGCGTCCTCCTCATGGGTGCCTCCGGCATGATCGGACAAGGCGTCCTGCGCGAATGCCTGCTCGACCCAGACGTGCAGTCCGTCGTCTCAATCGTCCGCACGCCGGCAGCTCACCAACACCCCAACCTACGCGAAATCGTCCACAAAAATTTCTCTGACTTTTCCCCGCTGGAAAGTGAACTGGCTGGCCTTGACGCTTGCTTCTTCTGCCTGGGTGTCACCTCGGCCGGTCTGAGCGAAGCCGAATATCGCAGCATCACCTACGACATCACGATCGCCGCCGCCCAAATGCTGGCACGTCTCAACCCTCAAATGGTCTTTATCTATATCTCCGGCGCCGGCACCGACAGCTCCGGCCGCGGCCGAACCATGTGGGCGCGGGTCAAAGGACAAACCGAAAACGCCCTGCTCGCGATGCCGTTCCGCGCCGCTTACATGTTCCGCCCGGGCCTCATTGTGCCGCTGCACGGCATCAGCTCCCGAACGCGTGCCTATCAGCTGTTCTATTCATTGGCCGGCCTCGTTCTGCCGTGGCTTGAG